>Ga0307517_10004022_pt1 | contig 22758 bp, 21 predicted proteins | sample 23_EM_MG_FD_194515 | JGI IMG/M metagenome (GOLD analysis project Ga0307517, IMG submission 194515) | Populus trichocarpa ectomycorrhiza microbial communities from riparian zone in the Pacific Northwest, United States - 23_EM | ecosystem: Host-associated > Plants > Roots > Unclassified | place... | reverse complement strand
AGGCCTGCCGTCGCCGCTGTTCGCGCCCGCGATGAAGCTCGGCCAGATGCTGCGGCCGCTGCTGCCCGGGTCGCTGAAGAACAAGGTGCCCGAGGCGGCGAGCGCGCGCGCGCACCAGTGGCCGACGCGCCCGCATCCGCGCAAGGTGCTGATGCTGATGGGCTGCGTGCAGCCGGCGATGCTGCCCAACATCAACAGCGCGACGGCGCGCGTGCTCGACGCCGCCGGCATCCAGACCGTGGTCGCCGACGAGGCCGGCTGCTGCGGCGCGATCCGCACGCACCTGAACGACACGCCCGGCGGCCTGAACGACATGCGCCGCAACATCGACGCGTGGTGGCCGCTGATCAGCAACGGCGGCGGCTTCGAGGCTATCGTGATGAACGCGTCGGGCTGCGGCGTCACGGTGAAGGCCTACGGTCATGCGCTCGCACGCGACCCGGCCTATGCCGACAAGGCCAAGCGCATCAGCGAACTCACGCGCGACCTGAGCGAGCTGCTGCCCGACCTGGTGCCGCGCCTGAAGCCGAAGCTGCGGCTGCGCGACGTCGCGACGCAGCTCGCGTTCCACCCGCCCTGCACCTTGCAGCACGGCCAGCAACTGCGCGGCGGCGTCGAGACGCACTTGAACGCGCTCGGCTTCAACGTGCGCGTCGCAGCGAGCGAATCGCACCTGTGCTGCGGCTCGGCCGGCACCTATTCGGTGTTGCAACCCGAACTCGCCTACCAGCTGCGCGACCGCAAGCTCGCGAACCTCGAACCGCTCGCGGCGCAGACCATCATCTCGGCCAACATCGGCTGCATCCAGCACCTGCAGACCGGCACCGCGACGCCGGTGAAGCACTGGATCGAAGTGCTCGATTCGGCCTTGGCTTAGACGCGGCTGCCGGCGCCCTGATCAAGGGCGCGACGGCGCAGCCTCCAGACCAGCAACGCGCCCCCGACAGTGAACAGCGCGACCGTGGCCGGTTCCGGCACCGGTGAGGTCGACTGGAAGGTGATCTGCGTCATGTCGACGACGAACAGCATCTGCGCCTCCTGGCTCGACAAGATGTTCTGGCCGGTGTACGCGGCTGTGGGATCGACGTGGAGCGTGCTCGCATCGAGCCCGCTGAACAGGCTGCCCGGTGGCCCCGTCAACAAGAAGGACCCCGCCGTCGTATCGACAGACAGACTTTGGTTCGGGTCGCTCGCCGTGGGCGAGCGGAGGGACAACGGGATCCCCAGGCCGGTGTCGAAGCTGTAGTTGACCCCTCTCAAGGTGTACGAGAACGACAGCGAGCCCGCGGAATCGGTGAACATCGCGTCGTTGGGACCCGGCGGCTCGAACGGCTGTGGATCCGACAGATGGAGTGCGAACGAGCCGACCACCGGGGCGCCTTCGTAGTAGGACGCGGGTTGCGGAGGGTCTTGCGTGTGGGGCAGCAGCTGAGCCAGCGACACCGTTCCGACAAAACTGCCGTCGAAATCTACCGCATGGGCGAACGGGCTCGTGATGGCACAGGCCAAGCCCAGCGCGCCGGACCAGAGCGAACGGGTCAACGTCATCGTCATCCTCCTCGACGCCGAAATCAGCGCTGATGATGATGCCCTGAGCCTAGATGGCACGACGCCGATTTGCAAGCGCGCAGCGGCGCCGACCGAGGGGTCAAGGTGGGGGTGCGGCCGGCACGGCCCAGCGCTCCTCGTGCGAGCCACGCGCAGCGGGCCAGAAGCAGCACTTGGTCCACACCACGCTCACCGCCTCACCGAGCGTGACCTTCGCGCCCGCGCTGCTGGCCCACCAGCGTTGCGGGTCGTACTCGACCGGTCGCGCCGCGAGCACGCCGACCTCGACCTCGTCGCCCAGCGCCATGCGGTACAGCAGCCACGAGCGGCGCGTATGCACGCCGACCGAAAACAGATCGATCGCCTCGAGTTTCACGCCCGAGCGTTGGGCCCACTCCCGCACCATCACCGCGCTGAGGTAGGTGCGGTCTTGTGCGGAGGCCGGCGCCTCGACCGCGATGACCGGGATGTCGGCGACCCCGTTCGCGCGCAGGTAGCTGGCTGCGCGTACCGCGTAGCTGTGCCAGAGGGTGTCGCCGGGCCAGGTCAGAACCGGCCCGCCGGTCGTCAGCACGCGCGCGTAGCGGCCGGCGCGCAGCACGGCGATGGCCTGCTGCAGCTCGCCCGCCTCCATCCAGCCTTCGACGACGAGCGTGCGCGCCCCATCGCCGGCGGGGCCGCGCGCTGGCTGGTGCGGCGCGAGCAGGTCGTGGGCCTTGTAGCAGAGCCCGGCGACGACGAGCGTGGCCACGACCAGCAGCAGCAGCGCGCCGCGCCAGGTCGGCAACCAGACTTGGCGGCGGCGGAACACTCAGTGCCCGCCCGGCCGCCCGAAGGGCACTGAGCGCCCCCTCGGGGGGCGGTGAACGAAGTGGGCGTCGAGGCTCATGCGTCAGATGCAACGCCCGCCGTCGACTTCCATCGCGACGCCGGTGATCATCGAGGCCTCGTCGCTGCACAGAAAGCACGCGGCGTTGCCCAGATCTTCCGGTGTCGAGAAGCGGCCGATCGGGATCGTGGCAAGGAACTTCGCGCGCATCTCGGGCGTGTCCTCGCCCATGAAGGTCTTCAGCAGCGGCGTTTCGCCGGCGACCGGGTTCAGCGCGACCACGCGAATGCCGAACGGCGCGAGCTCGACCGCCATCGAGCGTGTCGCGGTGATGACCCAGCCCTTGCTGGCGTTGTACCAGGTCAGGCGCGGGCGCGGGCTGACGCCGGCAGTACTGGCGATGTTCAGGATCACGCCCTTTTTCTGCACCTTGAAGCGCGGCACGACTTCCTTGGCCGCGAGGTAGATCGCCTTGACGTTGATCGCCAGGATGCGGTCGAAGTCGTCCTCGCCCACGTCTTCGAGCGGCTGCGGCAGGTGCGAGACGCCGGCGTTGTTGACGAGGATGTCCAAACCGCCGAACAGCTCGTGCGCGGCGTCGACCATGGTCTTCACATCGGCCGCGTTCGCGACGTCGACCCGCAGGCTGCGCGCGTTCGCGCCCAGCGCGTTCGCGACGCGTTCGCCGCCGGCGGCGTCGCGGTCCGCGATCAGCACGCGCGCGCCTTCGGCGACGAACTTCTTCGCGATGCCCTCGCCGAAGCCCGATCCACCGCCGGTGACGATCGCCACCTTGCCTTCAAGCCGCATCAGAGTCTCCCGGGGGCTGCACTGAGTCGATTATCGTGCCGAGCGGTCTCACGGCGATGGACCGCACGCGAGCGTCGCTTGCGCGCCCAGATCAGCACGCCGGTGACGCACAGCATCGCGACGAGCACGCCGGTCAACGACATCAGCACGCGCCCGGTGACGCCGATGATGCGGCCCGAGTGCAGCGGGAACATGCTCTGCAGGAAGATGTCGCCGGCGCTGCCGGTGCCCGGCACGTCGGCGCCGGCCGGCGCGCCGCTGCGTGAATCGAAATACAGCCACGGGTTGCCGAGGCCGCCGTCGCCATGGCTGTTCTCGACCTCGTAGAAGCCCACGCCCCAGACGCCGAATTCGGTCGACAGGAACAGGGCGCCGGCGGGCGTCGTCCAGCCGCGCAGCTGCGCCTGCGCGCGGGCCGATGCGATGACCTCGGCCGCGCCTATCGTCGGCTCGATCGGCCGGTCGGGCGGCGCGGGCGTGCGGCTAGAGAACGGCGACGGCGTCAGCTCGGAGAACAGCGACACGAGCGGCCGCATCACCTCGTTGCGCAGGTTCATCGCGACCGAGGTCACCGCGAGCATCAGCACCAGCCCATAGATCCACAGTGCGCCGGAGCGGTGCAGGTCGAAGGTGAGTCGGTGGCCGCCGGCCTTCCAGCGGAACGCGAACGAGCGCCGCCACGCGCGCCAGCTCGGGAACGAGATCCACAACGCGACCAGGGTGTCGATCACCCAGGCCATCCCGATCAGGCCCATGAACCACATGCCGAACTCGATGCCCCCGCCCTCGGGGATGTGCATCGTGTAGTGCAGCTTGTAGAGGAACGGCAGCAGGTTCTCGCGCGTCAGCGAGACCTTGCCCCACTCGCGGCGGCCCTGGACCTCGCCGGTCGCCGGGTCGAGCGCGATCTGGTTGTAGCCGGGCTCGAACAGCTTGCCGGTCGCCGGGTCGACGCGCGGCACGACCGACGCGGTGAACGTGTGCCCGGGCTCGATCGCCAGCGGCATGAAGCTCACGCGCACGCGCGGGTCGGCCGCCTCGATCACGCGCGCGAGCTCCAGCACCGGCAGCGGTCGGCCTGCGCTGCGCGCCTGGTACAGCTGCGGGTTCAGCCATTCGTCGAGCTCGTGATCCCACGAGATCACCGCGCCGGTGGCGCCGGAAATGAACAGGAACAGCGCCGTGGTGAGACCGAACCAGCGGTGCAATGTGAGGAACAGGGCGCGCATCGTGATGCTCCGCGGTCAATACGTCCAGTTCAGGCTCAAGCTGCCGTTGCGCGGCGCGCCGTAGTAGGCCTGGGTCCAGTAGAGGCTGGTGAGGTACCTCTCGTTGCCGACGTTGTTGAGGTTCAACGTCGCGCTGACGTGCTGGTTGAAGTCGTAGCGCGCCATCAGGTTCAGCAGCGCGTAGCTGCGCTGGTGGATCTCCGAGACGCCGTCGTCGGCGTAGCGCCAGGTGCCGGAGCGCCAGTTCAGCGAGGCGCCGAGCTTGAGCCGCTGCAGCGCCTGGTAGGTGCCCGACAGGCGCAAGACCTGGCGCGGCGAGAAGGTGCGCGCGGGGTTGCCGTCGCCGTCCTTGATGGCGAGCTGGGTGTAGCCGGCGCTGATCTTCGCGCGTGGGCTCAAGGCCCCGGCCAGTTCAAGCTCCACGCCTTGCGAGACAGTGTCGACACCCTTGTAGGTGGACAGTAGCCCGACGGTCTTGTCGAAGGTCGCAAGGTTGTCCTGCCTCGACTTGAACACCGCCAGCGACGCGTCGAGCTGCTTGTCCAGCAGCTCGGCCTTGATACCGATTTCGTCGTTGCTGCCGTTCACTGGCGCCAGCGGCTTCAGGTCGCCACCGATCTGACTCTGCGGGTTGAAGATCACGGTGTGACTGCCGTAGAGCGAGGTCGTCGGCGTCAGGTCGATGACCGCGCCGACGTAGGGCGCGACCTTGGTGACGTCGCGTGCGCTCGACTCCCCGTAGCTCTCGCCCTCGCTCGTCACCGAGGTCGCGTTCGCGCCGACGACCAGCTTCAGCGTGTCGCTCACGTTGACGCGCGCCGCCGCATAGAGGCTGCGCTGCCGGTCGATGAAGCGGCTGCCGCCGCCGTCAATGTCAAACACCGGTTCGGGGTAGCTGCCGTCCCAGCTGGCGAGGTCGGGCAACGCGGTGCCTATGCCTTCGCCAAAGGTGGAGTGGTCGACGAGCTTCGAGCGCGAGATGCTCGCCCCGACGACGAGCTCGTGCGTGCGCCCGCCGAGCTGCAGCGGGCCGCTGGCGCGCAGGTCGAGCATGTCTTGCGTGTTGTCCAGGTCGTACAGCGACGGCCAGCTCGCCACGCCCAGCCCGGTGGCCGCGTCGGGCGTGCCGTAGGCATAGAAGAGCTTGCCGCGCGACGCGACCTTCTTGTGCGTGAACACCGCGGTGCCCTGCCAGCCGTTGGCGAACAGGTGCTGGACTTCGGCGAAGCTCACGCCGGTGTCGGTGTTCCAGTACGTCCACGCCGGCGCGGTGCTGGTGGACACGTCGTAGTTCGTCGGCGTGCCGTCGCTGTGCACCAGCGGCAGCGCTCCCCACATGCCGCCGCGCGGGCGGTTGTTCTGCTGGGTGTGGCCGAGCGTGAGCACGGTGGCCTCGCCCAGATCGGCCTCGAGCACGCCGTAGGCCACGCCCTTCTTCAGGTGGTAGCGGTCGAGATACGAATCCTTGTCCTGCGCCGCCAGCACGAGCCGGCCGCGCAAGGTCTTGGCGGCGTTGAGCGGGCCGGACACATCGGCGTCGACGCGGTGGTCGTTCCACGAACCGACGCTGAGCCCGGCCGAGGCCTGCAGCGACGGCGTCGGGCGCTTGCGCACGAAGTTGATCGTCGCCGACGGGTTGCCCACGCCGGTCATCAGGCCGTTCGCGCCGCGCACGACCTCGACGCGGTCGTAGGTCGCGGTGTCGAGGTCGCCATCGACCAGGCCATAGACGAAGGGCAGGCCGATGCCGTCGAGCTGGAAGTTGACGATGTCGAAGCCGCGCGCGGTGTAGTAGGTGCGGTCGGTCTCGACCTTCTCGACCACCACGCCGGTGCTCGCGTCGAGCGCGTCGTTGACGCTGTTGAGCCGGAAGTCGCTCATCTGCGACCGCGTGATCACCGACACCGATTGCGGCGTCTCGCGGGCCGACAGGCCGAGCCCGGTGGCCGCCGTGCTGCTGTGCAGCTTGTAGGCGCCTGATGCCTCGGTGGGCGTGCGCGGATCGCCCGCGGCCTTGACGCTGACGGTCGGCAGCGTCGTCTCCGCCGCGGGCGCGTCCTGCTGCGCGCGGGCCGCTATCGGCAAGAGCATTGTGGCCAGGGACGCCGACACGGCGGTGAGCGCCAGGCCCACGGGCCGGCAAATGGGGAACAGCATCGGGCTTCACTCGTGTTGCGCGTGAGCGATCACGCAGGCACGGGCTGGCGACGGCGGGCTGGTGCGAAAGGGATCGGCCGGGGATGACCGACGCCACGCGGGCGACGGTCAACGGCGGATCAGGGATCGCGCAGTATAGATGCGAATGACTCGCATTTGCAACAACAAGCGGGGAGCGAACGCGTCAGCCGTGCAGGATCGCGATCGTCTTCAGGGTCGAGAAGCCGTACAGCGCCTCGAAGCCCTTCTCGCGCCCGTGGCCTGAGTGGCGCACGCCGCCGAACGGCAGCTCGACACCGCCGCCGGCGCCGTAGTTGTTGATGAAGACCTGGCCGCACTTGAGCGCGCGCGCCATGCGCATCTGGCGCCCGCCATCGCGCGTCCACACGCCGGCGACCAGACCGAACGCGGTGCCGTTGGCGATCTTCAGCGCCTCGGCCTCGCCGTCGAACGCGATCAGCACCTGCACCGGGCCGAAGATCTCCTGCTGCGCGAGCGCGTGGTCGGCCGGCACGTCGTCGAACAGCGTCGGACGCACATAACAGCCGCCGCTGGGCACGCCCGCCGGCACCGTGCCTTGCGCCGCGATGCGCAGCCCGCTGTCGCGGCCGAGCGCGAGAAAGTGCTCGACGAGCTGCTGCTGGCGCCGCGAGATCAACGGGCCCATGTCGAGGTCGTCGACCGCCGGCCCGATGCTCAGGTGCCGGTAGCGCTCGGCCATGCGATCCCGCACCGCCTCGAACACCGGGCGCTCGACCAGGATGCGCGAAGCCGCCGAGCAGGTCTGGCCGGCGTTCTGGATGCCGGCGTTGACCAGAAACGGCAGGGCCGCGTCGAGGTCGGCATCGGCGAACACGATCTGCGGGCTCTTGCCGCCAAGCTCGAGCGTGACCGGCACGGCGTTCTTCGCCGCCGCGGCCTGGATCAGCATGCCGGTCGCGACCGAGCCGGTGAACGAGATGTGCTGGATGCCGGGGTGCGACGCGAGCGCCGCACCGGCCTCTTCGCCGAGGCCGGGCACGACGTTGAGCGCACCCGCCGGCAGGCCCGCCTCCAGCGCGATGCGCGCGAACGCGAGCACGGTCAGGCAGGCTTCCTCGGCCGGCTTCAACACGCACGCGTTGCCCATCGCCAGCGCCGCGCCGACGCTGCGGCCGACGATCTGCATCGGGTAGTTCCAGGGCACGATGTGGCCGGTCACGCCGTGCGGCTCGCGCAAGGTCAGCGCGGTGTAGCCGTTCTGGAACGGCAGCGTCTCGCCATGCACTTTGTCGGCCGCGCCGCCGTAGAACTCGAGGTAGCGCGCCAGCGCGAGCGCATCGGCGCGGCCCTGCTTCAGCGGCTTGCCGACATCGCGCGCCTCGAGCTGCGCGAGCAGCTCGACGTTGTCGAGCACCTTGCGGCCGATCGCGGCGAGCGTGCGTCCGCGCTCGGCGGCCGTCAGCCGGCCCCACTCGCCGTCGAGCGCGGCCTGCGCCGCCGCGACGGCCGCATCGACGTCGGCCGCGCCACCGCGCGCGATGCGGGCGAGCTCGCTGCCGTCGGAGGGATCGTGCAGCGGCAGCGTCGTGGCGCTCGCCGCGCTGCGCCAGGTGCCGCCGATCAGCAGCAGCGAAGGGTCGAACGGAATCGTGAAGCTCACGCGGCGTCTCCGGGCAGTGCTGGGTTTTGAGCCATCATATTGGAATGGGCGCCGCACCGGCGCCGCATCCGCACAGGCCCGACCATCGGCATCTTTCTGCTCAAACGCTTCGCGACCTTCGCCATCACGCTGCTGGCCGCGTCGGTGCTGATCTTCGCCGCTTTAGGCATCCTGCCCGGCAACGCCGCCGAGGTGCGGCTGGGCGAATCGGCCACGCCCGAGGCGGTGAAGGAGCTGAGCCAGAAGCTCGGGCTCGACCGCCCGGCCACCGAACGCTACGCACGCTGGGTCGGCGGCATGCTGCGCGGCGATCTGGGCCTGAGCGTCTCGTACGACACGCCGGTCAGCGAGCTGATCGCCGAACGCGCGGCCGTGACCGTGCCGCTGGCCGTGATGGCGATGCTGCTGACGACGCTGCTCGCACTCGCGCTCGGCCTGTATGCCGCCTCGCGCCACAACAGAATAGGCGACGTGGGCGTGATGGCGGCGAGCCAGGTCGGCATCGCGGTGCCGAACTTCTGGTTCGCGATCCTGCTGATCCTGCTGTTCGCGGTGAAGCTGCAGTGGTTCTCGGCCGGCGGCTTCCCCGGCTGGGACGACGACCCGTGGCTGGCCTTCAAGGCCTTGATCCTGCCGGCCGTCTCGCTCGCGGTGGTGCAGGCCGCGATCCTCGCGCGAATCACGCGCTCGGCGGTGCTCGACGTGCTGCGCGAGGATTTCGTGCGCACCGCGCGCGCCAAGGGCCTGAGCCGTCACGCGGTGCTGTGGCGCCACGTGCTGCGCAACGCCTTCGTGCCGGTGCTCACGGTGATGGGCCTGCAGTTCGCGAACCTCGTCACCGGCACGATCGTGGTCGAGAACGTGTTCTCGCTGCCGGGCCTGGGGCGGCTCGTGTTCCAGGCGATCTCGAACCGAGACGTGCTGCTGGTGCAGGGCATCGTGATGCTGCTCGCGGCCACGGTCATCGTCATCAACTTCGTCGTCGACGTGCTCTACGCGGTGATCGACCCGCGCTTGAAGGTGCATGCCGCATGAGCCGCCGCGCCGGGCCGCCCCAAGCAAGGCACATCCCCTCGGGGGATCGGCCGGCGTACTCGTCGGTCGAGGGGTTGTCATGAGCTTCTGGGAACGCGCGCGGCGCCACAAGAGCTTCATGATCGGCGCAGCGTTGGTCGCGCTGCTGATCCTGACCGCGTTGCTCTCCTTCGTCTGGACGCCGTACCCGGCCGGCGAGATCGATGTGCCGAACAAGCTGCGGCCGCCGTCGGCCGCGCACTGGCTGGGCACCGACAGCCTCGGCCGCGACGTGGTCGCGATGCTGATCGTCGGCGCGCGCTACTCGATCGCGGTCGGCGTGATCGCGGTCGGCATCGGCATCACCGCAGGTGTCGCGCTCGGCCTGCTCGCCGCGGCGCGGCGCGGCTGGGTCGAGGAACTGGTGATGCGCGGCGCCGACTTCACGCTCGCATTCCCGGCGCTGCTCACCGCGATCATGCTGACGGCGATCTACGGCCCGGGCCTGGTGGTCTCGATCGTCGCGATCGGCGTGTTCAACATCCCCGAGTTCGCACGCATCACGCGCGCCTCGGCAAACGCCGTCTGGACGCGCGAGTACGTGCTTGCCGCCCGCGCCTGCGGCAAGGGCCTGTGGCACATCACGACCGAACACGTGCTGCCCAACATCGCCGCGGTGCTGATCGTGCAGGCGACGATCCGCTTCGCGATCGCGATCCTCGCCGAGGCCGCGTTGAGCTACCTCGGCCTGGGCACGCAGCCCCCGATGCCGAGCTGGGGCCGCATGTTGAATGAAGGCCAGTCGATGATGTACCAGGCGCCAATGCTCGCGGTCTGGCCGGGCCTGGCGATCGTGTTCAGCGTGATGGGCCTGAACCTGATGGGCGACGGGCTGCGCGACCTGATGGACCCGCGCCTGGCAAGACAGCGCTGAAGCCTGGTGCCGCGCGCGCCTTCAGTGCAGCGGCCCCGGCACCGTCGAATCGCCACCGGCCACGTGCGACAGGTTCAACGAATCGTCCGCGTGGACTTCGACGCGGTCGCGGCCGGCCTGCTTGGCCCCGTAGAGGGTGCGGTCGGCGCGCCGGATCACGTCGTCCAGCCGTTCGCCGGGCCCCCATTGCGCGACCCCGACCGACACCGTGATCGGCACCTCGCCGGCGGCGGTACGGATCTGCGAGGCCGCCACGTTGTGACGCGCCGACTCGGCGACGCGCCGGCCGCGGCTCGCGTCGCAATGGCGCAGCACGATCATGAATTCTTCGCCGCCGATGCGCGCCAGGCAGTCGCCTTCGCGCAGGCGCGCGCCGAGCAGCTCGCCGACCGCGCGCAGCACCTCGTCGCCGACCGGGTGGCCGTAGCGGTCATTGACCTGCTTGAAGTGGTCGACGTCGATCATGCACAGCGTGACCTCCTCCTTGCCTTCGCGCACGAGCGCGGCCAGCGGCTCGGCGAATGCCGTGATGTGGCGGCGGTTGAACAGGCCGGTGAGCGCATCGCGGTTCGCGGCACGCGCGGCGGCGCGCAGCGAACTGTCGAGCGTGGCGTTCTCGGTCTCGAGCGCGCGCCGGTAGGTCTGCAGCTCCTGCACCAGCGCCGCGTTCTGGCGCTCGGCCGCGAGCGCCTGCAGCAAGGTGCCGTGGGCGCTGTTGACCCGCATCAGCATCGCCACCGCGCAGATCAGCGTGCCGACGGCGAGCACGCTCAGCACCAGCGAGCCCTGCATCAGCATGAAGGCGAGCAGCGGCACGATGCTCGCGCCGACCAGCACCAGGCTGGCCGGCAGCGCCGCGATGTAGGTGATGGCCAGCAGCGCCGTCGCGACGAAGGCCGCGTAGATCGCGCAGAACAGGTTGAACGGCGAGATCCAGGCTTGCAGCAGCAGCGGCGCGACACCCCAGACCGACGAAGCCACCAGCAGCAGCACGTCGTACAGCGGATCGGACCGCGGCTCGCCGGGATCGAGCCGGCGCGCCAGCCGGCGCACACGCCAGACCCGCACCAGGTAGATCGCCCCCAGCACGCCCCATGCGATCAGACGCGGCAGCAGCGGCGCCTCGTAGGCCAGGCCGAAGAGCAGGATGCCGAACGAGACCAGCGACAGCCGGCCGTTCTGCATCGACATCTCCATGTAGCGCTGCAGCAGGACATGGCGGATGTCCGGCGGCACGTGCACCACCACCGGCGAGCCCTGGCGGAGCGCGGCCCACACCGCCTGGAGATCGTGTTGGAGGGACATGGTGGATGCTCGGGATGGCGGCGGCTCGCGCCGATCCTACCGTGCGCGGCCGCGGGCACAATGTCTGCGTGTCCTTGCCCTCCATGCCTGCACCCCTGCTCGATGTCCGTGACCTGCGCGTCACGCTGAACACCCCCCGCGGGCCGGCGCAGGCCCTGTGCGGCGTCGACCTGCAGCTCGAGCGCGGCGGCACGCTCGGCCTGATCGGCGAGAGCGGCTGCGGCAAGTCGATGACGGCGATGGCGGTGATGGGCCTGTTGCCGACCGGCGCGCAGGTCAGCGGCAGCATCCGCCTGAATGGCCAGGAGCTCGTCGGTCTCGACGACGACACGATGTGCACACTGCGCGGCGACCGCATCGGCATGGTGTTCCAGGAGCCGATGACGGCGCTGAACCCGCTGCACACGATCGGCGCGCAGATCGCCGAACCACTGCGGCTGCACAAGGGCATGACGCGCAGCGCGGCGCGCGCCGAGGCCTTGCGCCTGCTGGAGCGAGTGCAGCTGCCGAACGCGGCGCAGCGGCTCGACGCCTATCCGCACCAGCTCTCGGGCGGCCAGCGCCAGCGCGTCACGATCGCGATCGCGCTGGCCTGCGGGCCCGACCTGCTGATCGCCGACGAACCGACGACCGCGCTCGACGTGACGATCCAGCGCGAGATCCTCGACCTGATCCACGCGCTGGTCGACGAGACCGGCATGGCACTGCTGATGATCAGCCACGACCTCGGTGTGATGGCCCGCATGGTCTCGCGCATGCTGGTGATGTACGGCGGCACGGTGGTCGAGTCCGGACCGACGGCCGAGGTGTTCGCGCACCTGACCCATCCGTACACGCGCGGCCTGTTCGCGGCTCGGCCTCGGCTCGGCGCCCCGCGTGTGGACGGCCGCAAGCCGCGGCTGGTCACCATCCCCGGACGGGTGCCCGAACTCGCGGACATGCCGGCCGGCTGCCCGTTCGCCGACCGCTGCGCCTGGGTCATCGAGGCCTGCCGCGGCGCGCCGCCGGCGCCGGTGAATGTGGGCGCGGCGCACGAGGCGCGCTGCATTCGCGTGGGCGAGATCGCATGAGCTCGCCGGGCCGCCCCAAGAGCGAATACCGGAGTGCGCAGCACGAAGGCACCCCAGCGAGCATGCCGCTGTTGGAGGTGCGCGACGTGGTCAAGCGCTACCACCTGCCGCGCGAAAGCCTGTTGCGGCCGGCGCCGGTGGTCGAGGCGCTGCGCGGAATCAGCTTCACGGTCGAGGCTGGCCGCAGCCTGGGCATCGTCGGCGAATCGGGCTCGGGCAAGTCGACGCTGGCGCGGCTCGTGATGGCGCTCGAGGCGCCGACCGAGGGCAGCGTGCGCCTGCTCGGGCGCGACCTCAACGCGCTGCCGGCGGCCGAGCTGATCGCTGCGCGGCGCGATTTCCAGATGGTGTTCCAGGACCCGTACGGCTCGCTCGACCCGCGCCAGCGCGTCGCGCGCATCGTCGCCGAACCGCTGATCGGCGTGCCCGAGGCCCAGGCCCGGCAGCGCGTGGCCGAGGCCCTCGACGCCGTCGGCCTGCGCCCCGGGGACGCCGACAAGTACCCGCACGAATTCTCCGGCGGCCAGCGCCAGCGCATCGCGATCGCGCGCGCGCTGATCACGCGGCCGAAGCTGATCGTCGCCGACGAGCCGGTCAGCGCGCTCGATGTCTCGGTGCAGGCCCAGGTGCTGAACCTGCTCGCCGACCTGCAGGCGGAGTTCGGCGTCACCTACCTGTTCATCAGCCACGACCTGGCAGTCGTCGACCACGTGTGCGACGAGGTGGCGGTGATGCAGGCCGGCCGCATCGTCGAATACGGGCCGACCGAGCGCGTGCTGCAACAGCCCGCGCACGCCTACACGCGCGCGCTGCTCGCGGCCATCCCCGGCGCGGGCACGCCTTCCGCTAGAGTCGATCCCGCGCCGCGCGTTTGATGGCAGCGTCGACAACGAACAACCACCCTTGTCTCAGGAGTGAGCCGATGAAGCCGCATCCCCGAACCGCCACCGCCGTGACCGTGGCCGCGCTCTGCGCCGCCGCCGTGTCGCTCGCGCCCGTTGCCGCACAGGCGCAGGCCCGCAAGGACGCCAGCGCGGTGCTCGGCATGCCGCTCGAACCGCCGGGCATGGACCCGACCATGGCCCCGGCCGCCGCGATCGGCGAGATCGTGCACTTCAACGTGCTGGAAGGCCTGACCAAAATCAACATGGACGGCAGCATCGTGCCGCTGCTGGCCGAAAGCTGGAGCATCGACCCGGACGGCAAGAGCTACACCTTCAAGCTGCGCAAGGGCGTGAAGTTCCACGACGGCGAGGCCTTCGAGGCCTCGGACGTGAAGTTCAGCTTCGAGCGCGCCAAGGCCGAGGGCTCGACCAACAAGGCGAAGAAGGCGGTGTTCGACAACATCAGCCGCATCGAGGCACCCGACCCGTTCACCGTGATCGTGGTGCTGAACCAGGCCGACGGCAACTTCCTGTTCCGCATGGGCGAGAACACCGCGGTGATCCTCGACCCGAAGAGCGCCGCGACGACCTCGACCAAGCCGATCGGCACCGGCCCGTTCAGGTTCGAGAGCTGGGCCAAGGGCTCGTCGGTCACGCTGGTGAAGAACGACGCCTACCGCAATGCGCCGGCCGTGAAGATGAAGAAGGTCACGTTCCGCTTCATCAGCGATTCGTCGGCGCAGGTCGCCGCATTGCTGGCTGGTGACCTGGACGGCATTCCGCGCGGCTTGCTGCCTCAGGATGCGAAGCAGTTCAAGAACGACGCACGCTTCAGCGTCGTGGCCGGCGGCACCGAGGGCAAGACCATCGTCAGCATCAACAACAAGAAGAAGCCGTTCGACGATGTGCGCGTGCGCCGCGCCCTGGCCGCCGCGATCGACCGCAAGGCGGTGATCGACGGTTCGCAGGACGGGGACGGCCAACCCATCGGCAGCCACATGGTGCCCAGCGACGCCGGCTATGTCGACCTGACCGGCGTGAACCCGTACAACCCGGAGAAGGCCAAGGCGCTGCTGAAGGAAGCCGGCGTGACGCTGCCGCTGAACGTGACCTTGACCCTGCCGCCGCCGCCCTACGCGCGCAAGGGCGGCGAGATCGTCGCGTCCCAGCTGGCCAAGGTCGGTGTCATCGCGAAGATCGAGAACGTCGAATGGGCGCAGTGGCTCAGCGGGCCGTTCAAGGGCAACTTCGACCTGACCCTGATCAGCCACGTCGAGCCGCTCGACTTCGACCGCTACGCCGATCCGAAGTACTACTGGGGCTACGACTCGAAGGCCTACAACGCGCTGCTCGCACAGTACAACGGCAGCGCCGACGCGAAGACGCGGCTGAAGCTGATCGGCGACATCCAGCGCCAGCTCGCGACCGACTCGGTGAACGTCTACCTGTACCAGCTGCCGCAGTTCGCTGTCGGCAAGAAGCAGCTCAAGGGGCTGTGGAGCAGCTCGCCGATCTTCGCGAACGACCTCGCGGCGCTCTCTTGGCAATGACCCCCTGGCAGTGACATGGCAGAACTCTTCGATCTGAGCGCGGTCGAGTTGCTCGCGGCCTACCGCAGCAAGCAGCTCTCGCCGGTCGAGGTGACGCGTGCGGTGCTCGCGCACATCCACGCGTGGGAGCCGCAGCTGCGCGCGACCTACGCGCTCGACGGCGACGACGCACTGACCCAGGCCGAAGCGTCGCAGGCGCGCTGGCTGAAGGGCGCGACTATCGGTCCGCTCGACGGCGTGCCGGCGACGGTCAAGGAAAACATCGCGACGCGCGGCGTGCCGGTGCCGCTCGGCACCGCCGCCACCGTGCTCGCGCCGGCCGAACACGACGCCCCGCCGGCCGCGCGCTTGCGCGAGGCCGGCGCGGTGATTCTGGGCAAGACCACGATGCCGGACTACGGCATGTTGTCGTCCGGGCTGTCGAGCTTTCACGCGCTCACGCGCAACCCCTGGGATCTCAGCAAGAACCCCGGCGGCAGCAGCGCCGGCGCGGCCGCGGCCGCGGCGGCCGGCTACGGCCCGCTGCACGTCGGCACCGACATCGGCGGTTCGGTGCGTTTGCCGGCCGGCTGGTGCGGCGTGTTCGGGCTCAAGCCCAGCCTCGGCCGCATCCCGATCTTCCCGCCCTACGCCGGCCGCGTCGCCGGGCCGATGACGCGCACCGTGACCGACGCGGCGCTGATGATGGCGACGCTGAGCCTGCCGGATGCGCGCGACACGATGAGCCTGCCGTACCAGGCGATCGCGTGGAGCGAGCTCGACTGCGATCTGAAGGGCCTGCGCATCGGCCTGATGATGGATGCGGGCTGGGGGATTGCGGCCGAGCCCGAGGTGCGCAGCGCGGTCGAAGCGGCGGCGCGGGCCTTCGAAGCCGCCGGCGCGATCGTCACGCCGATGGCGCCGTTCATGACGCGCGCGATGATCGATGGCATGGACGATTTCTGGCGCACCCGCAGCTGGCTCGACATGAACGCGCTGCCCGCCGAGCGCCGCGCCAAGGTGCTGCCCTACATCAGCGAGTGGGCGCGCGGCGGCGAGGCGCTGTCGGGCGAACGGGTGTTCCGCGGCTACAGCCAGATGGGGGCGATGCGCGAGGCCGCCGTCGCCGCCTGCCGGCCCTACGACTACGTGCTGTCGCCGACCGCGCCGATGCCGGCTTACGCCGCCGAGCTGGCCGGCCCGACCGACGACCCGGCCGCACCGTTCGAGCACATCGCGTTCACGCTCGCGTTCAACATGAGCGAGCAGCCCGCGGCCAGCATCAATGCCGGCTACACGGCCGGCGGCCTGCCGATCGGCCTGCAGATCGTCGGCCAGCGCTTCGACGACCTCGGCGTGCTGCAGCTCGCGCGGGCGTGGGAGCGCATGCGCCCGGCGCAACGGCCCTGGCCGGCGGTTCCGGGCGCACGCTGAGGCCGATCGACGAGAACACGAGGTCAGCCCACCCCTGCCACCGGAGAACGCCATGAACGAGCTTCGCGATCTGCCGCTGGGAACCCGCTCCGCCACCGCCAGAGCCCTGCACGAGCGCGCGCTCTGGCATTTCGTGTCGTTCTACGGCGACCCGATGGCCGCCTTCGATGCGACGATAGCGGCCGACCCCGGCTGGGGCCTGGCACGCGTGACCAAGGCGGTGTTCATCCTGACGCTCACCGAGCCCGCGATGATGCCGGTCGCGCGCCAGCTGCTCGTCGAGGCCGAGCCGTTGATGGCGGGCGCGCTCGCGCACGAACGCGGCCACTGGGCCGCCGCGCACGCCGCGCTGGACGGACGCTGGCGCGAAGCCTGTGCACGCTGGGACGCGCTGCTGCTGGAGCACCCCCGCGATCTGCTCGCGCTGGGCGCGGCGCACCTGTTCGACTTCTACTGTGGCGATGCACGCAACCTGCGCGCCCGCGTCGCACGCGTCCTGCCCGAGTGGCCGGACGACGACCCGCTGCAGCCTTATGTGCTGGGCATGCATGCTTTCGGCCTCGAGGAGTGCAATCTGTATCCGCAGGCCGAGCAGGCCGGCCGCGAGGCGCTCGCCCGCGACGCGCGCGGCCCGTGGGCCGTGCACGCGGTGGCGCACGTGATGGAGATGCAGGGCCGCTACGAGGAAGGCGCGACCTGGCTGCGCGCGCGCCGCACCGACTGGGCCGACGACAACGGCCTGGCCGTGCACCTGTGGTGGCACCTCGGGCTGTTCCAGCTCGAGACGCTCGACACCGCCGCCGCGTTGACGCTGTTCGACGCGCACCTCGCCGGCGACGCGGCGACGGTCAACCTGCAATGGCTGGACGCCGCGGCCTTGCTGTGGCGCGTGCAGCTGCTCGGCGCCGACGTCGGCGCACGCTGGCACGCGCTCGCGGCCGACTGGACCGACCCGCTGGCCCACGCCGGCCACTACGCCTTCAACGACACCCATGCGCTGCTCGCGCTGCTGGGCTGCGGCGACCTGACGCGCGCGCAGGCGCTGCTGACGGCCTGCATGGACCGCGTCAACGCCACCGGCGCGGCCGACAACCTGCAGATGGCGCGCGAGGTCGGCATCCCGCTGATGCAAGGCCTGCTCGCGTTCGCACGCGGCGATGCGGCGCAGGCCTGCACGTTGCTGTATCCGCTGCGCGCGCGCGCCCACCACTTCGGCGGCAGCCATGCGCAGCGCGACCTGATCGACCAGACATTGCTGGCCGCGGCCGCGCGCGGCACCGACACCGCGCTCGGGCGCGCGCTGCTGAACGAACGGCGCCTCGCCAAACCCGTCACGCCGCTGACCGAACACTGGGCGGCGCGCCTGAACCTGCATTGACCCGGAGCGACCCGCGATGGCCACCTTCGACGAACAGATCGCACAAAGCCTGCGCGAAGCGCAGAACAACGGCGAGCTGCAATCGGCCGCGAGCTGGGGCAAGCCGCTCGATCTGGCCGACGGTTATGCGCAGACGCCCGAAGAGTTGCGCATGGCGTTCAAGGCTCTGAAGGACGCCGGCTACGTGCCTCCCGAGGTCGAGACGATGAAGCGGATCGCCGCGCTGCGCGAGGTCATCGGCGCCGACCCGGATGCGCCCGAAGCCGAGGCGATGCGCAGCCGCCTGAGCGAGCTGCAGCAGCATCTCGCGCTGCGGCTGGAGAAGCTGCGCACGACCGGCAGCCTCTAGGCGCCAACGCGCGTCAGACGAAGGGTTGCTTCAGGCCTTCGCGCTCGAACACCCGCTGCGCGGCCGGGCGCGCCAGCACGCGCTGCAGGTAGGGCCCGAGTTCCGGCAGGCTGCGCGCCGGGCGCGCGAAGCCACGCGTCCAGCGGCACAGCGTCAGCACATAGGCATCGAGCACGCTGAACGACGAGCCGAGGAACCACGGACCGCCGACGCGCGCGATCTCGGCCTCGAGCTGGTCGAGCAGGCCGCCGATCTTTGCCTCGGCGTGCGCCTTGACCTGCGCAATGGCCTCGGCAGTGTCGGCCCAGCGCTCCGGGTAGAAGTAGACGATCAGCGCCGCCTGCAAGGTGTTGGTCGACCACATCAACCACTTGTAGAAGTGCGCGCGCGCCGGCGTGCCGAGCGCCGGTGCGAGTGCGGCGCCCGGGTGCGTGTCGGCCAAGTGCAGGCAGATCGCGGCGGTTTCGTACAGCACCAGGTCGCCGTCGACGAACACCGGGATCAGCCCGTTCGGGTTCAGTGCGAGGTAGGCGGGCGACTTGTGTGCGTTCGATCCGCGCTCGACGAGCACGAGCTCGTACGGCACGCCGAGTTCCTCGAGCACCAGGTGCGGCACCATGCTGGCGTTGCTGGGGTAGTAGTGGAGTTGCATGGCGCGATTCTGGCAGCACGGCGTTCGACGCCCTGGACGTGATGCGCGGCACGGCGACCGCCGATACGCGACATATTCACTCCCCGCGAGTCGAGGTAGGCAAGCGAGGCGGCGTTTGGAAGAATTTGCATCACTCCACCTCGGATGACGACCATGCTGCAAGTCTTCAAATTTCAGTTCGGTCAGTCGATGGCGTCGATGCGCCAGTTCTTGCAAAAGCCGATCTTGGTCAACGGCGGCCATGTCGGTCTCGGCGTGTCCGAGAGCAGCCTGCGGCGCCAGGCGCGCGACGAGAACCGCAAGCGGGTGCGGCAGATGAAGCGCGATCTGTACGAGCTGCTGGGTCAGCATCCGTCGTCGCGCCGGCTGATGCGCCGCCTCGCGACTGTCGAGCACGCGCTGCACACCGGCGGCCTCAAAGAATTCGAGGCCTTGCCGGTGCGGGTCATCGCCAGGGCCTTGTCGGAGATGGAAGGCCTGGTGCGCGACTGGTCGCCCACCGGCCTGGCCGAGCTGCGCTCGCGCATGGCGGTGATCGTGAAGGCGCGGCCGCACGAGGAAGCCTTGGAGCTCGCCGCAATGGGCCCGACGACGCTGGGCTCGGTCTCGGTGCACGCAGATCTTGCCGGCCCCGGCGACGTCAGCGAAGTCGATCACGCCGAGTTCGAAGAGATGGAGCGCAGCTGGGTCGGCGTCGTTCCCACGGAGCGGAGCGCGCAGCCGCTCGCTACGGCCTGACCTCGCGGCCGTCCCGCCCGGCGCGCTCGGTTTCGACGCGCCGGAACAGATCCGCCAGCGTCTTGCCGGGCTCGTCGCGAAAGCGCGCGGCCAGCACCTCGACCTGCTCGATGCGGTCGACGCGAAAGTTGCGGAAACCCTCGCGCGTTTCGCACCACGACGCCAGCGTCCACACCGCGCCCCAGTAAAAACATCCGAGCGGGCGCACGGTGCGCTCGCTGCGCTGCTCCTTCAGATCGACATACGTCAGCCGCAGCGTGTGGCGCGCCTCGGCCGCGACACGCAGCGTCTCCAGCCGCACGCGCGTGGCCTCGTCGGGCCCGAACGGCGGCGCGTAGACGGCCAGGCTTTCGGCGGCGGCGCGCTCCGCCGCCGGCAGCACCGCGAGGATCTTCGACAGCGCGCCCTCGGCGTGCCGGCTCAGGCCGATGTCGAGCCGCGGCTGCGCCAGCCGCACCGCGGCCACCAGGGCCTGCGCTTCGTCTTTCGTGAACATCATCGGCGGCAGGTCGAAGCCTGCGTTCATGCGGTAGCCGACGCCGGCCTCGCCCTCGATCGGCACGCCCTGCGTCATCAGCTCGGCGATGTCGCGGTAGACGGTGCGCTCGGAGACTTCGAGCCGCTCGGCGAGAAAACCCGCGGTGCTCAGGCGCCGGCCGCGGATCAGCTGGACGATCTGGAACAGGCGCTCGGCGCGTCTCATGGTGTCGCGCTGGCGTGCATCGCATTCGCGATCAGCGCCATGTCGTCGGCGCCGACCTTCAGCAGGCCGACGCGGAACGCGTAGCCCCAGTTCGATTTGCCTTGCGTGAACGACAGCCGTTCGAGCAGCGGGCGGATCGGCGCCTCGTCGGCATCGAGCCAGTCCACATCCCGGCGGAACGGCTCGAAGCCGTCGGCCATCACGCCCTGGTAGACACGCGCGTCGCGCACCGTGCCGATCGCGGTGAACGCCTGGCACGCGTCCTTGCCGCCGAACACGCGCACCGGCGAGTAATACGCGATGCGGTCGCCGGCATGCAGCCGCTTCAACGGTGCGCCCTTGCCGTGGCCGACCTGCATGAAGCCCTGGGCGCGGCCGATCGCCCCATGCTCCGCACTGGCGACCGCAATCCAGTTCGCGACCTCGCTCATCGTCACACCGGCGCGTGCAGACCGACGCGGTTGCCCTCGGTGTCGGCGATGTGCGCGAACACGCCCATGTCGCCGGGCAGCGTGACCTTGGGCGTCGTGATGCGGCCGCCGAGCGACTCGACGCGCGCCAGCACGGCGTCGAGCGAGGCGCCGGCGTTCAGGTAGACCAGCGCACCCTCGAACGAGGGCGGCGCCCCGTCGTCGCCCTGGATCAGGCAACCGCCGATCGCCTCGGCATCGTATTTGATGACGCCGAGCGCGCTGCCGGCGATGGTCTCGCGGCGGATCGTCGTCGCGAGCAGCTTCTCGTAGAACGAGATCGCGCGGTTCATGTCGCGCACCGGGATCTCGAACCAGTCGATGGCGTGGCGGGTGGTTTGCATGTCGGACTCCTGAAATGAATGATGACAAGGAGCCGCGATGCTGCGCGGGCGCTGCTGACAACGTGGTGTCAGCAGCCCGTCAAAGCGTGGCCTGCGCGACCGCGTGTTCCCAGCCGCGCATCAACTCGCCGGCGCGCTCGCGCGACATCGTCGGGTGGAAGGTGCGCTCGACCGCCCACTGCGCGCTCAGCTCGTCGAGGTTCTTGTACAGACCGCACGACAGGCCCGCCAGATAGGCCGCGCCGAGCGCCGTCGTCTCGATGACTTGCGGCCGCACCACCGGCACGCCGAGCAGGTCGGCCTGGAATTGCATCAGCAGGTCGTTGACACAGGCCCCGCCATCGACGCGCAGCTCGGCCACCGACGCACCGCCCGCGGCGACCGCGTCGCGGCTCATCGCGGTCAGTAGCGCGGCGCTCTGGAACGCGATGCTCTCGAGCGCGGCGCGCGCGATGTGCGCGACCGTGCTGCCGCGCGTCAGCCCGACGATCGCGCCGCGTGCATCCGCCTTCCAGTACGGCGCGCCCAGGCCGGTGAAGGCGGGCACGAACATCACGCCGCCGCTGTCGGGCACGCTCTCGGCGAGCTGCTGCACCTCGCCGCTGCCCTGGATCGCTCGCAGGCCGTCACGCAGCCACTGCACCACGGCGCCGCCGATGAAGACGCTGCCTTCGAGGGCGAATTCGGGCGTGGCGGTCGGCTGCGCCGCGCTGGTCGTGATCAAGCCGTTGGTGGAGGTCTGGAACTGCGCACCGGTGTGCATCAGCATGAAGCAGCCGGTGCCGTAAGTGTTCTTCGCGAGGCCGGCCTTGAAGCAGGCCTGGCCGAACAGCGCGCTCTGCTGGTCGCCGGCGATCCCGCCGACCGGCAGGCTGGCGCCGAGCAGCTCGGCATTCGTGCTGCAGAAGAGATGGCTCGACGGGCGCACCGACGGCAGCATCTCGCGCGGGATCTCGAGCAGCGCCAGCAGCTCATCGTCCCAGGTGTTGGTGTGCACGTTCAGCAGCAGCGTGCGCGACGCATTGCTGACGTCGGTCGCGTGCACGCGCCCGCCGGTCAGCTGCCACACCAGCCATGAGTCGACCGTGCCGAACGCGAGCTCGCCACGCGCGGCCGAGGCGCGCGCGCCGGGCACGTGGTCGAGGATCCACTTCAGCTTGGTGCCCGAAAAATAGGCGTCGATGATGAGCCCGGTCTTCTCGCGGAACAGCGGCTCCAGTCCGCGCTCGCGCAGCGCGGCGCAGGTCGGTTCCGCGCGGCGGTCCTGCCAGACGATGGCGTTGTGGATCGGCTCGCCGCTGGCGCGGTTCCAGACCAGGGTCGTCTCGCGCTGGTTCGTGATGCCGATCGACGCGATCTGATCGGCGCGCAGGCCGGCTTTCGCAAGCGCCTCGTGGGCGGTCGCGAGCTGCGTCGCCCAGATCTCGCGCGGATCGTGCTCGACCCAGCCCGGCTGCGGATAGATCTGGCGGAACTCGCGCTGCGCCATCGCCTTGATCCGACCCTGGCGGTCGAACACGATGCTGCGCGAACTGGACGTGCCCTGGTCGAGCGCGAGGATGTGGTCTTTCGTCATCGTGATGAGTCCTTCAGGCCCGTCGCATCAAGAACAGGTCACGCAGTTCACTCCAGCCGCGCTCAGCAGCTGCGGGAACGGCGGCGGCGGTGGCGCGTCGGTGAACAGCATGTCGACCTGGTCAAAGCGCGCGAGCTCGACCATCGCCGGCCGGTTCAACTTG
>Ga0307517_10004021_pt1 | contig 22768 bp, 15 predicted proteins | sample 23_EM_MG_FD_194515 | JGI IMG/M metagenome (GOLD analysis project Ga0307517, IMG submission 194515) | Populus trichocarpa ectomycorrhiza microbial communities from riparian zone in the Pacific Northwest, United States - 23_EM | ecosystem: Host-associated > Plants > Roots > Unclassified | place... | reverse complement strand
GAGATTCTTTGTGTTTTATCTTTCTTCTGTAATATAAATATTACTAACTCGAGTTTCATAAAAAAGTTTCTTTTAGGTAATTGCCACCTCAGCAAGAATAATGTATTAATTTATCCCTGAATGGAAATTAAGTTCATCTAGCATAATATACTAATCAGTTAAAGTAAGATTTGCTCCTTTAAAATTTTTGAATTTGATTTTTGAAATTGATTTTGAGATTTTCTCTTGAATATATCATCTCTAATATTCTTAATATATTTACAAATTTATCAATAAAGTGTTGGTCTAGCGATTAAGACACTGTTATATTCCTGCAAGGGTAGAAACACAAGTTCAATCATCTGGAAGTGTATTTATTGGGTGGGACAAAAACGAACACCGAATGAAACTAGTTTCGTCCTTTAAAAAAATATAAGGATATCCAAGTAAAAATAAAAAAAAATTATTTATAAATTTCGATATTTTCTTTGAAGGATTGAGAGTGTTTGTCTTTCCATTTTAGATTTGATTTGTACTTGAAAAAATAGACGTATGTTTTGGTTTTTATACATATATAAAGAGATTATGGATTTATGTGTGAGACGAAGATAAAGATTTCAATCTAGTTGGAAAGTGTACATTTTTGCAAAAGGTCTCAATCAAATGAAAGGATATTTTCAAGATAAGACCAGCAATCAGCGGGGGGGCTTTAAAATCATAGATACCCTACTTGTGTGGGTACCCTAACAAACTGAACTTAAATGCGTCTTTTCCTTGACAGCACAGGCACCTTCAATTCCCCCGGGGCTCACACGCACCCCCACACACATGCAATAATCAGAGGTTAGGATGGCAGTTCGGTTTTGTAAGAAAAATATATTTTTTTATTTTTTTATATGTTAATATTAAAAATTATTTTTAAAAAATATTATTTTAATATATTTCTAAATAAAAAATAATTTAAAAAACAATAGTTACACCGATACGAATTCTAAACTTCTTTTATTTAAATAGTGACTTGGTGCGGTATGTATCTTGCTTTAATGATAAATTTAAAATATTTAACTAAAAAAATTAATTTCAGATTTATTTTTTAAAATAACATCTGCAAAATGTACAGGTGTCAAGCACACACAAGAAGATGGAGAAAAAAAATAATTGCGTAAAAAGTGCAATAAATTTATACAGGGGTGCAATAACTTTAGTGATGTAGATATGTAATCAATTCAAGCTATTTTAGTTTTAGTCCTTTCACCTGACAAGGGTTGGTGTCCGAATGAATTCGTAAAAGATTTAATATTTTTCAAATATAAGTCTTATTTTTCTGTCAGCAGATAATGGTTGAAAGAGTTGATTTGATGGTTAAAAAATTATTTTTAGTTTTTAATTTTTTAAAATAAATCAGGTAAATATCTAATAATATCCCAACATCACTGAGGTAGAAAATCGAAACAAATCAAGAGAAGATAAGGCAGATGGTCCTCTCACTAAATATCATGGTCGGACAAACATCACTCCTGTGCCGGGGAATTTTGATACTCGATTTAAGTGTTATTTATTTACTGAAAACTAATTTTTTTAAAAAAATAAATTTTAGAAAAATAAATTTTAAAAAAGTAAATTATTTTTTGATATTTAGTAGTGTAATAAAAAATAAGTTGGAAAACACTTTTCAGTATTTGGTTATGTCATGTAAAATAAGTTGGAAAATAACTTATTAATGTTTAATGTTTTATTTTTCTCAAGTTTATTAAAATAATGAAGAACAAATCTTACAAATTAAAAGGTTAAATGAGAATGAAATTGAAAAAAAATATAATTTCATAAATTATCTCAAATAAAATAAATAATAATCAAAATAATAGAGATCAAATCTAAAAAATAAAAAAAATGAAAGATGAATAAATTAAAATAATAATAATTAACATTTCATAAATTATTTCAAATAAAATAAGTAACAATCAAAAGAATGATGACCAAATTTGATAGATAAAAAATTTCAATAAAAGAATGATAAGGGAAAAACAAATAACAATTATAAAACGAGGACCAAAGTTAATATAAAAATTAAATTTTAAGAGATGAAATTGAAAAATAAATATTCAAAACAATATATATATATAGCAATCAAAAGTTTGAAGACCAAATTTAATATAAACAACAAATAATATGACATTTCTAATTTTTTCACAGCTTCTGAAAAATGTTTTCCGCTAAAATTTTACAGGAAAACACTTTTTTAAAAACCAAGCTAAATTTTTTTTTTACTGGAAAGTGTTTTTCGTTGATCAACTTTTATAATGGCAAATAAACATAGAAAAGTTTATAAAATAGTTTTTATGAATTCTGGAGAACACTAATAACTTTATTTACTAGTCAATAGTCATTGATATATAAGAAGCTAGTTGCTAAATAAGTAGTTAAAATTATAAAGGAAGACACCACTTCTGAGGCCTATTTACGTGTTGAAAACTGGCACAGGTGGGGTTGCTGGAAGAACAGCTCGGCAAGTTTAGTTTTCCAATCTCGAATCATGCAGCGTTGCTTTGTCTGGGTCGGTTACCTGAATCCCATGCCTTTTGGATGTTTTCTCAATGAAAAAGTTGTCATAAACGCGTTAACAGAACAATAAAGTTTTTCGACTTGAGAGTTTATTGAGATTCGGACTCGTCTCGTCAATCACTCGGTACTGATTTTTTTTTTTTTTTTGGGAAATAGGTTTACTGCTGTATAAATTCGGTGGATTTTAATAAATAGTAATTATTGCCAAAACAAAAAAAAAAAAATATTATTCTTTCGATTTAAAATAAGAGGCTGTTAATGTTGTTGTGGTAGTAATAATTTTTTAAATTATTTTTTATTTTAAAATGATTCAAAATAATATATTTTTTATTTTTTTTAAATTTATTTTTAATGTTAGCATGTCAAAAAAATATAGAAACATCAAAAAAATTAATTTAAAAAAGTATTTTTAAAATGAAAAAACAAACAAACTCTAAAAAGATTAAAAAAAAATTGTGTTTAAAAAACTGCCCTGTTAGTTTTTTTTTTTATTTCATACTAATGAGTATTGTTAAATTAACTCGTTCGTCAACTAAAATTAAATTACTTTATGTTAAGAAGATCTCTCATATTGACACAGTACATTTTAGAATAATAATAATAATAATAATAATCTTTCTAAATAGTGGCTCCAAACTTTGGATCGAAAATGTAAATGAATAAAGTAAATCTCCTTCTCCACGAGGCAAATCTTTAAAGTTAGTCACGAACGTTACAATGCTTTTACTAGCAAATCTAGCATCGTTGTTGATATTATCAAAATTCAATCGCTCGCCTCTATTTTAAAAGTTTGAAATTAATATTTATATTTTAGTGCCTGTATATTCTTCAATGTTTCACTTAGGCTCTATAATCCATTTCAACATTACCCCTGCAGTGAATCTCACGTGATAGAAGCGGGCTAATTTTGGAAGATAAGAGGGGAATTTCATTCAAGCCTTCAACCTTTGATAGCATTCTTAATTATTGAAAAATAATATAAATTATATATTGAGATTTCATTTAATATATCAAGATATTGAATTAAATTAGTTTTTTTATTAAGTTACTAGAATCTTAATAATCAAGGTTGAATTAATTATTTGATAAAGTATTATAGTCTAATAATACTCAATCGATTAAGAATTCAAATTCAACCACTTTTATTATCTCTTCTTATTAAAATATAGTTAATAGTACATGAAAGAATAAAACACTGTTAATTCATTGAATGTTGCTGTAAATCATAAGTTGACCGAACAGTAAACACAACACCTATGGAATGAACCCAGAAGATCGAGTCATTATCTATTTCACTAGAATGAGGGGGTGGGCTTGCCATGAGGCCCATGACCATCAACACCTGTGTCGGAAGGAAATGAGCAAAAGAGTCTCACTGGCATTTATTCTCCAAAACCATGCTCGCCATTGTTGTATTAATTAATTCCTCAGAAATATCTCGTATCACATGGTTAATTAAAAGGTCCAAAACCCTGAAGCCAATTATCTTTCCAGAATTTGACACAAGAACTGTTCCCTATAGACCAGCATGTACCTGCAATCACTTGAGGCCATACTTTACATATAGTCTTCCACAAAGAAGAATCCCGCCCTCTAGCCTGCACTTAGGGAATCCAATCCTGCTGTTTTATGTATTTATCCCTCAGCACCCCGGCCCAAAGACTATCTCTAACATGGATGATGCCACACCCTAGCTTCATAATAAACACTCTGTTCATGTAGTGCACGTGTTTTAAACCCAGCCCACCTTCCAGTTTAGGTTGACAAAGAGTCTTCCAGTTAACAAGATGAACTCTACCCTTCTCCTCATTCCCTCCCCAAACGAACCTACGACAAATCTTTTCGATCTCAAGGCATGAGGATTTTGGGAGCAAGGAGGATTGCATAGGATACAATGGTACTGATGCCTGAAGGACAAACTTACACAAAGTAATTCTCTCTGCTAAGGTTAGGCTATTAGCTTTCCATCTAGCTAGCCAACTTCTGCTGCTTCTTCTCTATGATATAGCTTCAGGTTTGTCTGCTAATCCTTTGGTGTAAGAGAGGGAACCCCAAATACTTTCCCAGGTAATTGGTGCTAGTAAACCCACTAATGCGACTGGTGGATTTTGCTAGCGCAGGAGAGATATTTTTAGAAAAAAATATCCTGGTCTTGCCAACACTTACCTTTTAACCCGAAGCAACACATAATACCCTTAAATATTGTAAGATCCGTTCTATCTAACCACTGGTCGCTTCCGCTATCATCCGCAAAGCAAAGATGAGAAACATTTATGCTTGTCCTGCCAAATTTAAATGCTTTCCACAAACCTGCCACCACCTCTTTACTGATGAGCTGAGATAATCGCTCTAGACATAACACAAAAATATATGGGGAGAGGGGTCACCTTGCCTTATCCCTCTCGAGGGAGTGAAGCTTGAAGAAGGACTCTCATTCCAAAGTACCCTTTGGGATGTCGTTTCAATACACTGCGTAATTAGATTAACCATCTGATATGGGATACCTGCATCTATCAAATTTTATCTGTTGAAATCCCGTCGCATTCGATCATGAGCCTTTTTCAGGTCTATTTTGATAGCCATAAAACCCTTCTTCCCTTTCATGTTCCTCATATAATGGATGACCTCCTGAGCCACCATTATATTGCCTGTAATCTGTCTACCTGGTACAAAACTACTCTAATTATTAGAGACTAAGCCTGATGTCAGATGCTTAAGTCGATTCACCAATACCTTAGTAAGGATTTTGAAATTCACATTGCATAAGCCTATAGGCCGAAATTGACTCAGAGTCGGGCTATGGCATCTTTGGTATAAGCACCAAAAACAATATCAGCCACTCCAGTGGCACTTCCATCATACTTATAATGAATCTACAAACTGTTTTGCCTTCCATTGGCACCTAGACTTCTGGTACCAAAAGACTTCCACCTGAGCTAAAATTTGATTATACTCATTGGTTAACACTTTCTTGAACTTGTTCAAGAATAGGTTTCCTCCTTCAGACAAAGCCTTTTGAATGCCCTCAAGCCTGGCTAGAACTATTTTCCTGCGATAGAAGATATTGCCAAAAACTTCCTGTTTCACTCTTGCAACGTTGTTCTCAACCTTTTAAGTTCAGCAACTAGATCATGACTCCCCTGCTATCTATTTTTTATTACTTTGGTAAAACTATCGTGAGACGTCCATGCGCTTCAAATTTAAAAGGGCGACATGGTTTAAGTGTATTCATGTCCCTGGAGTAGAGCTCAACAAGAATAGGATGATGATCAGATTTTACCCTGGGCAACACCCTAACACACATGGCTGGAAATTGCATTCTCCATAGTTGATTACCCAGCCCTCTATCCAACCTTTCATGCACTCTTCCATAACCTCTGCTCTCATGTCCGCGCCATGTGAATTTTGGACCAACACTTCCTAAGTCCAGCAAACCACAATCCTGAATCCATCTATTGAATCTCAGACATTTTCTCATATCAACAAGTGCGCCTCCCATCTTTTCTGCAGCCGTCAGTATCTTGTTAAAATCACCGATAACCATCCAAGGCAAAGTTATATGTTGCCCCATTGTTTTAATCTCTTCAAGACATTCACGTTTTAACTGAAGCTTCAGGTTAACATAAACTACCGTACATAGCCATGGAGAACCTCCTCCCTCATCTACTAAAACATGGACCAAGTTCTTGGATGAATTCAACACTCTTAAATCCACACCGCCTTTGTTCCATAATAACCAGATACCTCCAGACTTTCCTTCCGCCTCCACCTTGAAGTTTGAATCAAAATTCAACTTGTCAATCACTTTCCCTGCAGCCCTGCCACTTATTCTTGGTTCAATGAATGCCATGATTTCTATCCCGTAGGCTTTCCTAAAGTCATACACTATAGAGCAAAATCGGTTACTTCCAGCCCCTCTACAATTCCAGTTAAACATGTTCATTATAATCAAACGTATGTAGTGGAACTCCCTAAAGACCATCTTCATGTTGACGAGATTAAGCTGTTAACTCCTCCCGTTCTACCATGATGGTATCCTTTCTTAAGAATCCTTCATTCAGATGCTCTTCCTCAACTGGAACGCTACAACCTTTTTTCTCTACTATTACATCTTCCTATGAAGGACGTGGCACCTGATGAAAATTGTGCTTCTAGAACTGGGTCTCACACAGTCACACACCGATTATCTCCCATTACCTCTATGTAACCTAGATTGGGCTGCTTTTGTCTTTGGCTGCTTGAATTTAAAGACAGAATATGTTCCTTACTATTTTCCACCTCCTTTCATTTCATGATGGGCCCTCTTCTGCTACTTTGGGCCTGGGGTCCAAGACTAACATCCTTCCTAGCACCCTGCGAGTTACCTCCTAGCCCTCTCTTGACAATAATTATCTTGTCCGATTCTGTCTCATCCACTGCAGCTTTGCCTTCGTTGCTTGTTTCCTTACTCACATCAGGCTCAATTCCACCAATCTCGTCACTACCCAACTCGCCTGCTTTAGTTTCCACATGTGAATCTGGTAACAAATTAAATCGAGATCCCTTAATCAACGTAGCTTCCCTAGTCAGTCGTCTTTTGCAAGGCAACTATCCCACCAACCATCTGTGTTCTCTGGCTTGACACATTTGGCATCATCAACTCCTTGATTTCAGTATTCTTGCGTAATTGTCTCATTGGCTTTTCTGCAAACATCCACTGGCCGTATGAATCCACCGCCTCCGATCGATACTCCATGCATGTTGATGGTTCTATTTTTTTCTGGAACCTTATCATCTATAACAAGAACATCTGCGTCCGTAACATTCCCTTCCCTCGCCGAAGAATGGTGATGTACATATGGATAGACTTTCTTTTTATGACCATACTAGCCACACCGGAAAAATACCAGATGAAGACCTTTATACGTAATACGATGTACCCGCCTTCTTAATTTGAATTTTGACAGCAATGGCTAGGCAAGGTCTACCTCTGCACAGATTATGGTGTAATTATCATGAGTGCTAAAAGATGTTGTCACTTTTAGAGTTCTACCAATATGGTGTAATTACCAATATAGTTTTTAATTTTTCACAACACAGAATTATCGTAATATTCCATTGCCAGATATGTCAGTCTCACCCACTCTGCTACCTTTTCAATGGTTGCTTCATAAGAATCAAAATTTAGATGTCATTGTCTCACTATAAGATAATGATCCGACACCATTCATGGTCTTTCAAACAAAGCAAAATCATGATCATTATGATTATGATTAGAGAATTTAGCTAGGAAAAACTCGTTTTCTAAGTCCACTAGCCCAAAACCCCCTTGGATTTTCCATAGCATATGCAATCTTCTCAATACATGTGTACCCTATCTTCCTCCCCATTACTTTAATTATTAGTGTCTGATGTCAAGGTTCATGTATTGATTACTCCATTGCCATTTGACATCCAGGCACCAATTTATTGGTATAATAATAATAATAATAATAATAATAATGTAACAGTCCAGGGGAGCCCTTATTTTCTTAATAGTAGTGTCTTCTCTAAACAGATAAAAAGTTAAAATAAAAGTTATATCATTTATATTTTAAAAAATAAAAATTTATTTTTTATATTCCAAAACACTAACTAAACATAAACACAATTTAATTTCCTTAATCCTTATATTGATTACTCAATTACCATTTTATATTCAGGCACTAATTATTGATTGATGCAATGAAAAAATGGAATAGTCTGGGGAACCTTGTACGAATTAAGGCACAAAATAACATATAATTATGTTATGAAAGTATTGAACAATAATTTCTCCAAAATGAACTGAAGAGGTTGCAAAACTAGTTGGCATTTAGATAGCTTTTGTAAATACGACAGAAATACCATCAGACAAAAAAATAAAGTTTTTTTTTTTATGTTTTTAAATTGTTTTAATATAATAATAAAAAAATAAACAGTACTAAAACAGCAAACATGTTACCAAACATGAACGCAGATTATTGACACCCGCCTCTGTATAGCAGCTGCTTTATTCAATATTTTATTAAGTTAACAAAAACTAATTGTACAATGAAGGATACAAGTATTCGTTGCTATTGCAAGCATTCATTATATCTTATATGCTGACAACTTGTATAGGCTTTGTTTCCGGCTTACTCATCATCTCCGGGAAGAGTTTCCAGACACATTCTAATTTTCAGTCGCTCCTCTCTTGTTAGAACTGGATCATCTTCACAGGTTAATCTCTTTCTCAGTACAGCGTTAGCACTGTCTGCATCGTCATCAAGAACCTGGACAGTAATAGACAAGAGCACCATGAGAAAATTGTTTGAATGTTGCCATGAATGATATCATAGACTCACAGTAAGGAATCTTTATCAACTAAATTGTCATGGATTAATATTTACACTTCCACATTTCATACTCACCAAGGTGTTGAGCCCCCTTTCCCATTTTTCACGGTTATTAAACCAGGTCAGCTCAGCAGATTGACCTGGTGACTCGCCAACCTATAACCTAACCCAGCCCGCTTTTCATTTTGAACTGTTTAGGATATTGACCGGCGCCAAACCCGGGTGACATAGCAGATTGAACCGCGCTCACTTGATCCAACCAAACCTAGATGATTCCTCAACTCCAAGTATTTATTTTTTTTTTAAAAATATTGTCTAAAACGACATTGTTTTGGGAATAACCTGGTAACCCTGCAAGTTGACCCGGTTACCCGGGCCTTAGACTGGGCTGGACTTCGGGCTGGATTTGACAGCCATACCATTTTTCTCCCAAGCAAAAGCAAATGGAGATATAGCAATAAAATGAAAAATAAAATAAAATCTGGAGAGATGAAACGTACTTGAACATAATTGTTGATATGGCCATCTCTGTTGACAGTGGTAACTAGCTCATTTTTGTTGACTATCCACTCACCATCAACAATGTACTTGTACTCGTAGACTCCCTCCTGTTAAAGCAAGAATTGTTACAAAATTCTGGTTTTAATTTGAAATATACTTATTGTATTCGCACCCAATTCTGCAACTAGCTGTGGTAAAGCAATACCTGACAGTTAGAATCGAAGGGATCCTTCCCTGTCAATTCTGGGCTGGTTTCAAGGAATCTTTAAAGCAAGTAGCAATTTGTCTCTAAAGGTAGCCTACATTTAAGTTTTTGAAGAAATGAACTCTCTAGATTAACAAATATTAGGGCCTGGGACCAAGAGGTTTTGGGGGGGGGGGGGCTCATAGCAAAGGTGTGATTAGATATGCTTTTCTTCAGCAGTAACTATTTCAGTATTGCAATCCAATCGTTAGGTAAACCTTGACCTAGAAATTATGTGCTGCCAGATGCCAAGAAAAATGCAAGAAATGTTTTTGACAGAAAACTTGAGACAAAAAGACATGCAGGCAAGGAAGGAAGGAAAAAAAAAAAAGTTGGCAACTGCATTTATCTGTATTACCAAGGAGAATAAAAACTTACCATCAATTCCCTCTTGAGAATCCAAAACTTTCTCTCCTCGTCTAATTCTAAAGGTATCCTCTGGAGAAAGAAAGAGAAATAAATATGAATAGGTAAAAATGTTTAAATGGCTTAAACATAATGCAAAAACTAATGAAAGCTTTTACATCACATACCTGGCCCCATCCAATGTCAAGCCCAGAAATTTCCACTGTAGAATAATTGTTGTCTTCCCATTTCAAAGTGACAAGCTTTTTTCTAAGGCCTGTAAGCTTCAAACAAGGAAAAAAAAATAGTTTGCAGTAATCTGTCGATACTTCAAAAACAAAAGGCAAAATATATTCATTTTGTGATTGCATGAAGAGCCTAGGCCACTACAACCATCCCTTATTTTTTTTCATTGATTCTCAACAAACTCATTTATCTACCCCCCAAGAAGGAACTCTTGGGGAGTAATGTTTATGGGCTGGAGCTACTCGTTAATCTTGGCTGCAACTTTTATATTATGGGTAGTTCGAACAGTTGATAGACTGAAAAATGGCATTGCATGTCAGGAAGCATCCTTCTATATGTGCAAACTTAAAATTTTCATAGTCACAGAATTCAGCATCTAAACATGGGAGTTGTTAAAAAAAAAGGATTAAGTAAAAAAGATAAAATCAACATGCAGAAAGAAACCTATAGTCAAGGCTCCGTGAGCAACTATGCATATATGTTACACAAAAGGAAAATGACTCACTATATCAGCAGTTGCACTTTTGATAGCATTCAATTTTGGGAAGCTCGAGCGTTTACTCTGCAACACAAGAAACGATGAGATACTACGAAAACACTAATCAGCTACCAATAGGGCTCTAGCCCCACTGCTAGCAATACTCCTTTAAGGGAGAGGTTCCAGCTTCGACTCCCGGAAGGTCAGTCAAGCTAAATTCTCAATTACCAAAAATAGAAACTAATCAGCTATTTTAAACTGTAGCCATATCTGTCATGAACCAAGTAAATCTCAAATTACTATTGCATGATTTCAACATTGAATCCCAATATACATAATGACCCCCGTCAAGCATCAAGCCTGTCTATGCTAGCACTAGAAACTGCTTGAAAGTCAATCCAGTTATGGTCTACAGTATAGGTTCAAAATCTATTGCTGGAAGGAATATAAACCGATTTGTTGATTACAATGCTAGAAAAGTAGAATGTAAGGCAATTTATATCCCTAACTAAGCTGTCCACTACCAAAGTCGACCCCTTCATTTATACCGGCTAGCTTACAATTTGACAAAAGAAAAAAAGATGATGCTCTGCATCCTGTAACCATGTACCTCATACTGCAAACTCACCCAGGTATATAGTTATACACTAAATGCACAGTTCCATAAACTTGACCCCTAAAATTTCTAAGTCAGAAAATCATATTACATAGATGAATCATCAACATCTTAATGATATTTATTTTCAAACCTGACAGGCGTGGAGCCATGGATCTTTAATAATGTTTTCCTAGAAAACATTATCAATACATAAGAGTTTCATTTATGGTAAAGACAGGAGAAAGGAATCAAATCCAATATTACCATAAGCAAATCGTGAGCTTCATTAAGCTTGTGGCCCTGAACCCAGAACATGTATGCCAGCTGTGATTCATTGAAAACTCTTAGTTTATTGGTAAGGAGATATAAAAAAATTATCAGCATGAAATGTGTGGAATTTGAAGAAACCAAACATAGCGCCTCAAAAAAAGACAAGGAAAACCATGAAAGAATGCTTCCTCAGAGAGGTGGGGGTGGTGATGCATGGGCATTTCCCTCATACATGATAAATTACAGAGCCAAACAAAACAGTGGTGCATAGCAACAAATCATAAGGTGTCAAACGAAAAATTAAGCAGGATAAGATCAAATGCTACCGCAACAGCAGGTGCTCTTCCCATTCCTGCAGTGCAATGTATATATGTCACACCTCCATTCTGGTTTATGGCTTTGCGTAATTTGCTGACAACAGCTGGTAGCTGTATCCGTAAATCAAATGCATCAAAATCCCTGTTACATTAATATTAGCTGCTGTATCAAATGAAGAATAGCAACATAAATGATCATAGACAGTAGATACAGATGCACATTCAACACACATCCTTTGTGCTCTTACAAACAGTAAATGTGAAGTGGGGAGAAATTCAAATGGTACAGAAAGTGCTCAGAAGAGTTATTTTGCACTAGAACAAGTGAAACTCTAGCTTAGAAAGTTAATTAACGTCTTCTAACAAAAATGAAGTGCCAGTGTAGAAAGTGATAGCATAGCAGTCCAAAATAATACTACGTACATTCTCCACGGTTTTTATTTTTTATTCTTTTGGCAGTAGAAACTAGTTTCGATGCAAAAGGTAGTCAGATGTTAACTAACAGATTTCTTTTTCCAATTGTTTATTTGTTCTCGTTTTGTAAATTAGAAACCTTGGGTTTGCTATGACTAACCTTATCTGTGCACGCAAATGCTGAATGTCACCACATGCCTTCGCATAGTCTCGAATGGCACTGATATCTACCCCGAAATATCTGAAATGGTGGTAAAAGAATTGCAGTATGTTTCATACGCTTCTTCTTTTTAGATCTCAAATGCTCAACAGTTGCATAAATGATAACTGATGACCATATATATAAGAGCATTTAAGAAATAAAAATTATGCTTTCATCAGATCATGAAGACAGAGTTATTTAGGATACTCCAAGTCTGGATCCTGTTGTAAGCAAAACACAGTTTTGACCCCAATTTTTCGAAGCTTGTCAACGTCTTCAGGAGTCTAGAAATTTGAAAAAACAAATTAGAAAACCATATGAGAAACAAAAATAAAATAAAAACCAGTGTAAGAGGGGAAAGAATCCCTTCATACATGAATCTAACAAATGAGAATCACCTGTAGGCATGATCCGACAATCAAATCTGGACGAATGAAGTTATAGTTCATTCCTAGTTCGTGCCTATAAGTCAAAACTGTACTAAAAATATATTAGAACAAACAATTAGCTGCACTTATAGATCAATAACACATTAAAATTTCGTTAATCAAGAATCAACAGTAACTAGCAAACACTTCAAAAATTCAAACAGTTACACATGCCACTCCAACCGAACAGGTCACACCCACCAATTCCCCACCCTTGACATGGACCTACAAGCATTATCGAACTCACCAGCCCCCATAGCTTCAGTCATGTTATGACTATATATCTCAGATTTTTCTTCTTCTTCTTCCTCAACATCAGTGCCACTCATCTCAGCACTAGATGGCGAGCCAGGAGCTGCCTACAGACAACAAATTCAAATAACAAGCCTCTATTAGAAGATTTGAACTTCGAAATTCAACACAGTAAAGCAGTAGTCACTAATAGGATCAAATTAATTATCAGAAACAAACAAGCAACCATTATGATCGCCCAAATTAATCAGTTATCATCAAAACCACTCTCCGTGGTGCTCCCGATTTCGTTTTTATATTAATTTTTTGCTTCCAAACCACATACACGGCGAAAATGCTAACATGACTCATTTCCCAGCCCTGGATTCGTGGGATCACTCCAATTTGCACAAGAAATTATTCAACATCCCAATTAAAAAAAATCATATCATGAAAAATCCAAACTTTACAGGGTATAACAAAAAAAAAGGGAAGGAATATTCCCGAATATCTAATTTTAAAAAATATTTTCTTAACACATCAAAAAACCCCTTAAAACTCCAAAATATCTAATATCACTAGTGAATTCTTATATAAAAAAAACATCCCTGAAAATCTCCTGGTGGATCCGGCTAGTGGAACCCACAAATCTAATGGCTGAGACTCTTCACCAAGTGATTTCAAGAAAGGTTTTCGTTAAAACTAGTATTATGTTATTCTGAATTTCTAACAGTCAAATATTTAAAGAAAAAGAACCAACAAGAGAAAGTTGCGGTAATCAAAACAGAACGAATAACAATATATAGCAAACATTAGAGCAGAGCAACAAGATTAGAAGCTTCAACTTGACACAACAAAACAAAAGGATCGAATCTCGAGCTACTTTTAAGTTACCTTCACAGCTACACGTAACTGCAGATCATGATAATCCACGGTTCCCTGCACCAACAAAATGATATACTATAAGAAAAAAAAAAAACACAGATTATGTGTAAAGGGATGAACGTACTGCCATGTTAAAAGAGAATAACGGCGGAGAAGAAGGTCTTCTGTGGTGAAAGTTGAAGCCTTGCAGAGGCAAAGCAGAGGATGATCTGCCATTCAAACAAGACATTGACGAATGAAATTAAAGAAATAAAACAAATATAAAAAAAGGAAAGATATTTTACACGTTATATAGTTAGTCAGACCTTGGAAGATGGCGAAGGCAATTCATTTGAAGAAGGAGAAGAACGAGATAAAAAAATCTGAGAGAGTGAAGTGAGAGTAAAGTGAGAGCGGACTTCCTGAATCTGAGTTGATACTTGATAGTAACTTTTATAGCTCATGTTGGGCTTAATTGTGTTTTTGATCCCCTTGATTTTTATTTTATTTTATTTTGAACCTTGTAGTATATTTTGTCTTGAGCTCCTCTTTCAAACTTTTTATTTCGTAATTATTTGGACCTTTTCTATTTGTTGCATAGAGACTTAAAACTTGACTTGAATTGAAATGGAAAAAACAATGATTTGGTCAAATTTTATTGACTACAAACATGACTCAAATCTAATTAGTTGAATCATAAGAATTTTTTTATAAAATAAAATAATATTATTTTAATAAAAAAATAATTGGTTAAAATTGACTTAATGACTTGTTCATCCATGTATTTTTCCGTATTAACCTTCATGTTTAACAACTATAATATAGTGTCAAATATCATACATTAATAATATTAATAAGATTAAAAAAAATCATGTTTTATAATTAAGAATTCTATTATTTGTTTTTGTTTTAAAAAAATAAAATGATACGTAATAACCTCATAATTGATAATATTTGAAGGTCATTATATTTTAGTATATAATAAAGTGATGGGGATGATATTAGAGTAAAAAAATAATAAAGGGATTAAAATGAGACAAAATTGAGAATAGAGAGACTAAATGCACTATCAGCCTGTACTGCTTGGGTTTGCAAAGGGGATCGCCTTTTGGAAGATTCTCCAGAATGCCATTAGATTTTTTTTCCGCGTCGAGATATGGATAGTGTTTGAACTTCCGCTATTCGTTGCTGTTAAAACTAATTTTTTTTATAAATATAATAAAATAATATTTTTTTTAGATATTAACATATTTTATTTTAAAATAAAAAAAATTTCAAAGATACTTTTTAATAGTAAAAACAAATACACTCATCGACAATATTTTAACATATGATTATTTGTTTTTATATTTAAAATTATGTTTGGATAACTTTTAAAAATATATTTAGTTTTAAAATATAAAGTTAATATTTTTTAATAATTTAATGTATTGATATTAAAAATAAAAAGTACTATTATTTTAAAAATTATTTTAATATATTTTTAGAAAATACAATAAACACACCTGCCGCATAAGTGCATAGGGTAATTTTGATGCAGCCAAGATGGGATCTAATTGGGCTTGGGCTCAGCTTATAGCCCATTTATGCAAAAAGTTTTGAGTAAATGTGAAATAGATAAATCAATAATAGATTTGCTGTAAATCAATTCCAATGACAATATTGATATAAATTTAGTTTTGATACTAAAAAATTAATTATTCTAAAGAGTAATTTTTTTAGTATTGATATAAATAGCCCTGATTGATCAGAAACACATATTTAATCTCATTTAATATGCTGAGAGAGATTTTAATACACATTTATTTAAATTAAAAAAAAAATAGTAACATAATAGATAATAAGTGTGTGTTTTTTAATATGTACCAGGTATGACTTGAAAACTTTGATGAGCTGTCATGTATGACATGGTATTAATAGATGATGTGGCAAATTTAAAAGAGAAACTTCCTTTTTTATTTTTATTAAATATAAAAAATTAACTAAAACCCAGGGATTTTTTTTTGAAAAAATTTCTACGTCTTAAAGAAAATGTAAAAATAATAAAGAGAGAAATTTCTCTCCAAAAGTGTTTTCCTTCGTCATCAATGCCACGTTACCACTCATCTGCCACGCCATCCCTCAATATTCATGCCATGCATGCCAACCTTATAACTAAAATAATACCTTATCATAAGTCGTATTTGTCACCACTCCAAATTTTACTTTATTGCTATAGTCTCAATGATTGATACAAATATTTGAAGAAAATAAATGTTTATACACTGAATTGTAAAAAATCCACAAATTACACATCTTATTTAACTCTAAAAAAAAGAATTGCTAAAAGCTTGAGCTTCGAAGATGGATCTATGAGGTGGCTCAAAGAAACCTTTCTCGAGATGACCTTGAACAATCCCAGCTGTACTTCTGCCTTCAAGCCATTGCTTATGGCAACAGTTACGTTGTCTAACATGGATAGTATCTTCCTAATCAATCAAGGTTCGGATCATAGAAGAGAGCATCAACTAGACTACAAATGTAAAAGGATAATCACAATAAACAATTTGATTTTGACTACAACTCTAGTTTTAATAATACTTGGGTAGTTTTCTTTATGGAAATCAAACAAAAAAAACCAGTGCTCCTCAAAAAAATGGCCACCAGAGGTCCAAGAATCCAAGCTCTATGGCATCTTCCATGGCTGGTTTTTCTTTTCTCTACAACACGTGTGTTTTGCGCTTCACCATCAAAAGTACCAAGACTTGGGGTGCATGGACCTTATGGTGCAAGAAATCACCTTGGAAAAGTTAAGGTTCAGTCTTTGGCCCCGTCGGATCAGGAGTTTAGAACTTTTTATTACAATCAGACACTTGATCACTTCAATTACAGGCCTGAAAGTTATAAGACTTTTCAGCATAGATATGTAGTGAGCTTCAAGCATTGGAGGGGTCCCGATACAATGGCTCCAATATTTGTCTATTTGGGCGAGGAATCTTCTTTGAATGACGATCTTGGTTATATTGGAATCCTCTCTGATAATGCAGCTCGATTTGGTGCTTTACAAGTGTACATAGAGGTGAGTAGAATTATTTCTTTTTCTGGAGAATTTGATCTTTTCTTTTTGCTAAAATGTTCCCTTTTCGGCTTTCGAGATTGACGTCCCTCCGGGACAGCTTCTAAACAAGTTGAAAATGTTTGACTCTAGCTAGAGTTTTGGATTTGCAACACAGTTGATAGAGCAACTAGTACTAATTATTGCATGACAAATTTAAGGTTGAATAACACTGCTTTGTGTTGAGTAACAATTTCCAATGCAGCATCGCTTCTACGGAGAATCAATCCCCTTTGTATCAAGAGAGGAAGCATTGAAAGATGCAAACCTCCGTGGATACTTCAGCTCTGCTCAAACTTTAGCAGATTATGCAGAAGTAATCCTACACATTAAGAAAAAACATTCGGCCGACTCTTCCCCGGTTATAGTTTTTGGAGGATCATACGGAGGAAGTAAGTAAATTATCATGAATCGCAAAATTCAGTTCTTTTCCTAATCAATATAGAAACATGGTTTGATCACTTTTCATTATTTTTATAGTGCTTGCTGCTTGGTTTCGCCTGAAATACCCTCACGTTGCACTAGGGGCACTGGCCTCGTCTGCCCCAGTTCTTTATTTTGATAATATCACCCCTTCAAACGGATACTATACAGTCGTGACAAAGGATTTCAAGGTAAGAAGATTAAGTTAATTGACCATATTTCTCTCTAGCTTTCCAACCTAAAGAAGGTCTTGAATTGTAACTGTTTCCGATTTTGTTTATCGCAGGAATCGAGTGAGAGCTGCTACAAAACCATAAAACAGTCATGGTTTGAAATTGATAAAGTTGCTGCTAAAGCAGATGGTCTTTCTATCCTTCAAAAGAAGTTCAATACTTGCAAGTAATTAACAGTCCAAGTCTCCCATTTCCCATGATTTTTTTAATTGCTAACTCGATTCCATGAGTTAGTTTCTGATTGATTAGTGTCTTAACTCCCTCCAACTTTGGCTAACAGACCATTGGAGGCTGCTACAGAGTTGAAAAACTTTTTGGACAGTTTGTTTTCAGTAGCAGCTCAATATGATAGACCTCCAAGATATCCAGTTGACCTTGTTTGCAAAGGAATTGATTCAGCACCAGAAGGAAGTGATGTACTTGACAGGATATTTTCTGGGATTGTTGCTTACTTCGGAAAAAAGCCTTGCTATAATCTAGATGCATTCTTTTCATCAGAAACACTGGAAGGCTGGACTTGGCAGGTAAGGTTCTTTAACTTCTGCCGTTAGTATATCCAGCATAATAACAAATTGCATGATTAATACCAATTAATTCTTTTCTGGGATTTAATAGACATGTAGCGAACTTGTGATACCGATCGGCCGTGGTAGCAACGATACTATGTTTCCAGCAGAGCCATTTGATCTGAAGGAGTACATTGAAGAATGCAAAAGCGCATTTGGAGTCCCCCCTAGGCCTCATTGGATAACAACTTATTATGGCGGTCATGTATGTCTGTTGTTCGAACTTCTGTGTGAAATTCCAGTGCATCCATGCATGTTCATAGTTGCAATTTAGAAGCAGATATGAGCTCCCTTCTTTTTTTCTCCCTTTTGAATGTGAAATTGCAGCATTTTAAAGAGGTTCTCAGGAGGTTCGGTAGCAACATTATCTTCTCCAATGGCCTCCGTGACCCTTATAGCAGTGGAGGGTGATAAATCTACCTTTGATGTTCTTACATAAAAAAAATGTTGTGAATCTTTCAAGCCTTTATTCTGGCATATTGGCAACGTAAGTTATATGTTTTTTCATCTGTAATCATGTAGGGTGCTGGAAAACATATCAGATAGCATATTGGCAGTGTATACAACTAAAGGTAATTTAATTCATGTTTCCCGTTCTAAATCCAGTTATATATTTCCAAGGATTCTAAAGGCCAGTTAGAATTTGGCACTTCGAGAAGACTAGACACCTTTTGTTATCAGCAGGTTATTCTCAGATAATGATCTGTTGTTTTTATTGTGCAGGTGCACATTGCATGGACATACTGCCGGCCACAATTGGTGATCCTGATTGGGTAGTTTTGCAGAGAAACATAGAAATCGAGATCATTAACGGATGGATCCTGAAGTACTATCAAGATCTGCTTGAAAATTCTTCACAGATGATATTTCTTCATTGATGATATTTCTTCATTGTCAAAAATAAGAGCCTCCTTCAATCCCCCTCCTTCCAACTGTTTTCTCTGTTAAACGCTTTTCACTTTGAAATTGAAATGTGAAATTTTATTATTTCAACAAAATACTTGGATGTCCAAAAACAAGACTCAGTTTTCTTTTTCCTGTTGCAATTTCTGTGAGTTTACATTATTCAAGTAACAAGGGGAGAAGAAAAAAGAAACAAAAAGAAAACAGAGAAGCAACCTACTCTGCTACTTTTTCTTAAAAAATACTCAAACTGGATGTTACAATGGATCAAATGAAGAATCTTAAACACCTTGAGAATGGCAGTGCTTATTTTGCCTTCTGGTCATCGTGCTAAAAAAATTTCACATATCTAGAGGCCCAAATGCATCTTCAGAGTACTGTGGATCCAAAATTTCAAACTTCGGCCTTCCAGGCTGATCTCTTCCAAGTGGAAATTTCCAAAATGAATCAGAGTTTTGAAAGAAAATGTAAAATGCAACAGCAGACGCCAGGAATAGTCCTACGAGAACCAAATAAATCTGCCACTCTGCACGTGAAATGGAGGGAGAATCAGTCTCTTTACTTGAGGATACGTAAATCTAACACATGTAAATATGTGCAAGTGTAGAGGGAGAGAGCGACCTTTCCAATCTGCAGGAACATTCAACTTAGTTACCACTGCTCCCCATTCATTGGAAGTAGTAAGCACAACCCTGCACAGAAAACTCCAGAGGTGAATAACTCATCAAGTGCCGGTAGGAAAGAATGATAAAGATTGAAATTGGTTGCAGGTAGCATCAATCAACATTTTCGATCAATCAATCTGTGATAATTTTCAAATTAAGCATTTAGTTAATCACTGATCACATATACGAAATCGAATCATGAAATGGTGACTGGGAAATTTGTGCTTCAAAGATACTAAAGAAGAAAACTATATTTAAAGGAATAAGGATCAAGACAAGGTGAAATTAAAGTCTTGTGAACCAGAAGAAGCATTTAAAGGGTCCTTGTACTATTAAATTATTCATCTCTAATCACTGAGAAAAAAGAGTCGATGAGCCTTACCTTTGACTGGGACAGAACTCCAGAGATGTAATGCATGTACCCAGGTGCAGCCTCCTACTCAAGTGGGAAACCTCCATTGTCTTTACTTCTGCTACACAGACATCTCCATCTTTGCTTCCTCTATAATTGAAAAAACAGCATGTTAATACTTGGTTCTCACAGTTTTGCAAGCAAACTATGCTGCCAGGTTGCTGCAAATTTACTAGATAGCTTTCTCAAAGTCATTGCAGTCAGTAAGAGAGTGGGACTTCTAAGACATCTTTGCACTCCTATCCTAAACATATTTGAACATCAAGTTGAACAATCTATTTTACTACAAGAACGAGTTTTTGCACAGTAAAACCATTTTACAATGATGAGAGAAGGTATTTGGTGACTACTAGCAGATTTAAGACTCAGGAATTGAAAAAATATAAAATGAAATTGACTCGTGACCTCTAAATGATAAACGAGGATAATAGTAAATGAGTTCAATTACTGCAGAAGCCAAGATAACTGGTTGCAAATGTCCAATGGGTAAATGGCAAGTGCTTACAGAGCAAGATATTTCCCGTCCAGGCTGATAGACATAATGGCAGCAGGCTTTCTAAGTAGCCTCTTATACCCAATCTTTTTCCATGTACTTATATCATAAACTGAAGTGACAGCTTTGTCACCTGAATCAATGATATTCATAAAGTTTAGAATGAATGACTAAATATAATGATAAGCTATATTGTTACTCCTAACAACAAATGACTATACCTTTCTGCACAGCACAAAATAAAAATGGTTTCGTCCCATCCTTGGAGAATCGGCACAATTCAATCTTTTCATCCTGCAGGCAAATATAGAACCATTTTGGCAACAAGGTACAACCAAAATCTGAAGCACACCATCACAAATCCCTAGACTAAATAAAACATACTGAGTTGCGAGTCAAAGTAGCCACAGCTGAACCATCTTCTGCTTTCCATATTCTTGCTGACCCATCAGTAGATGTTGAAGCTAGGAACTCTGAATCCAGGCTAGAATATGATAGACAAACGAAGGCATACAATTCAGCAACTAGGATTGACAAAAAAAAACCCTTTATTGCCCCATCAGATTCTTCTATAAAACCTCCAAAAACAGGCTTAGTCTGTATTTATTTCTTCAAAAGCACATTTCATGACAGCAAAGTTGTTGTACTGACAAGCATTTGAATGCATTGTTTTCTCATATATCCAGATATGGATTCACACAACACAGAAAGTTATCACACAGGACATGAGTGGAAAAGAAACACTGACCTAAAATCCATATCCCTGACAGAATTGTGTGCTTTTGCTTCGTCCAAAATGATGCGCAAACTCGGCCACTTCAAAATTCTTACACGCCCATCCTGTAATTGAATAATATAAGACACCGTACTGCCTATCAGCTATATATACAGACATTTGGAACACAAGCAAAAGCAAGCCAGTGATAATCATAGTTCAAGTCACGAATTTATTGCTTACCACCCCACCAGTGGCAAATTTAGACCCATCAACACTAAAAGCCATGCAATTCTGTGGACCAACATCTTGGAGAGGAGGTAGTTCTTTGGCTAACAACTTTAAATTTGTTTCTTGACCAGACAACTCAAGTAATCTGTAAGCCACAACACAAACCAACCCCGTGTTCCAAAACTTGTTCAGCAGCCAAAAACACATTCAATTCACACACTAGAATCTATTTGAACTCATTCAACTAAAAATAAACTATCTTTCCAATAAATTAGGGAATTCAAATGAGCATTCTTAGCTTTAAGTAAATCTTTTGAATGTCAGAAAAAAATAAAAAATAAAACAGCAGAACCATAATTTCTCTTAAAAATATTCTTCCATATTAATGTAGTGTTCATAAAGTTTGAAAATTTATTAACCAAGAAACTCACTTGCATCCACCTTTACTTGTAGAACACACAAAATCATCTCCATTTGGATGCACTGCAATTGTCACTGGTTCACCTTCTGTCTCTTCAAACACATAAGTTACCTAAGCAAAACCCATCAATCAAAGAGAAAAAAACATTAATCAAACCTCCCAAAAAACCCATTTTACAAAATCCTACCCCGATTAGTTTTTCATTGAAACGAGTCCATTAATGCCCAAAATTTGAAAAACCGAAAAGGGTCTCCATTTAGCATCTTTGACAGTATTAGAGGAACAAACCTGAGGAGAGTTTGAGAGAGAAGCTGTTTGGGGATCAAAAGAGAAGATCTCAAGCACAGACCGAGAAGCAGACTCTCTCTTCTTCGATGACTTGCCAAGCACAACAAGATTCAAGTTCTCAGGTCTCCGGATCCATGACCCGCATGTTACAGTTCCCTGCATGACCCCTGTATTGGAAGAACAAAGTCACAAACCTGAGGAAAACCCGGTCAAACTGGACAATATTTGGAGTTCTGCAAGGCACAAACAATTGAAGCGTGATGTACAAGAGTGTTGGTGCTGCTTTATATGGTTTTCTTTTTTCTTTTTT
>Ga0307517_10004020_pt1 | contig 22771 bp, 12 predicted proteins | sample 23_EM_MG_FD_194515 | JGI IMG/M metagenome (GOLD analysis project Ga0307517, IMG submission 194515) | Populus trichocarpa ectomycorrhiza microbial communities from riparian zone in the Pacific Northwest, United States - 23_EM | ecosystem: Host-associated > Plants > Roots > Unclassified | place... | reverse complement strand
GAGAGAGAGAGAGAGAGAGAGAACACCTCCTTCAACTTCTTGTTGGTTGACCATCATATGGAATTAATTTTATTTATTTAATGGCTGATTCAAGACTAAAAAGAATTGTTCTCTTTAATTGTATGCATGTTAACTTGAGATGAGCATATAGTTTAATGAAGCAACTCTCCCCTCAAGTATGATAGACGACTGAATAAGCACAAGGGGCAGTTTCTTTTTTTCAAATAACGAGGCATCAACTCAAAAATCCAACCAAAAGGCAACAAAAATACGAGAATAGAAAACCCTTTTCATGAAAAATCATTCATGGAGTATGAGTGTGGAGTTTTGTCTTGCTTTATTTGCATTAGGTAGAGCAGCACTCCACCTTTCATTCTAGTTCTTGAATTCTTCCCTAAAACAATATTTGATTAGTCTTTATGGTACGTAGTAGGTTAAGATGAACAAACATCTCACTAACAAGACATTCGAAAGTAATCTCCAATTAATTGTGTTTTACTCATGATCTGCGGAAAAATATCTTAGCCTGACATCTCAAGGCAAGTCTTCCTCCTCGAAGGCTCAAGCCTCAGATCTAGTACTTGAGTTCCTGTTATTTATTCTCTGTGTTACCATGGGAGAAGACAATATTTTCTAGTGAGGCATGCACATTCTTGACGTTTTCTGCTTCCAACTGATGATCTGGTCACCAAGGGGGACCTAATAATTATCTACAGTACCCATCAACAAAATCTTCAAGAAAGATATGATTGTGCATGGTCAAAAAGAAAAAAAGAAAGTGGCTTGCAATTATATATTCTCTCTCTATATATCCTCGTCACCGAAGAGATTAAACAGTTGTCCAAATATATTTAATAATCCAATCCCCCTTCCCTGGCTCCCTTCGGCTGTCTTTTCTAGCAATGTTAACATTTTCTGCTACCCTATTCTGGGATTTGACTATGAACATCCCACAAATGTTTATTCATGTAAAAATAAGTTTTTCATATTGATATAATGTATTTAAAAAATCCTTCAAGATACACTACTTCCAATATACAAAATCAATAAGGACACAAAGCTTTTAACCATCCGATTTATCTCCCAGAATCAATCGTTTTCATTATTAATCCCTAACACTACTGTAAAAGGTGAGAGGAAGAAGTAATCTCAGCTTGCTTAGAAGCCAAGTCATTCCACTAATTAAATTAAAATAACTATACACACAATAATATATTTTGTCTATAGATGCAAAATGAATAAACAAAGAAACGAAGATTTAGACAGCATAAAGAACCATACAAGAATATTTTCTTTATCAGGAAAAATGTAGACAGAATGGAAGAGAAGGGGGAAAGGTTGGCACAGTGCATCTAAGGTAGAAACAAGAAAAGGTTCTGATGCGATGAAAAAAGAGGGTAGAAAACAAAACACAGGAGATTGGGAAGAGCAAGGTGGTGGGGTACGTGGATGTGGATATAACAGCAGGCTAACATACAAAAAGATGGAAAAAAGAGAGAGACAGGGATAGGATGGTCTCCATGGACACGCAAGGCCTAGCTAAAGCAACCAATAATGAAGATGAATCCAAAAATGCCTGCAGTGATGCAATTCCAGGAAGAGCTTCGCTTTTTAGCCAAGCTTTTTATGTGTTTTTCTTTTTAATTTTGAGTCTTGAGATATCAACGCTATATATATATATATATATATATAAACTAAAACTTCAAGAGATCATCATATTAAAAGAGCTGATCAGAAACATTTCAGCCATAATACTAAAACGGGTTTGAAGAGCTGAAGCTTTGACTCTAATGTCGTTGGAAAAGAGAGCTTTCGTATGAAAATTAATATATTTTTATGTGTTTTTGATAATGAAAATATAATGGAAAGCAATTGTGCAATTGTTCATGAATTTGGTAGGTCATAGACTGATAGCTAGTGGGTTTCCATCTTTGAATGTTTTGATAGGGAAACTATTTAAATAGTTGGGCGGCACTCTCATTCTACATTTTTAAATCTCTTCTCTCAATGTTTATATCACTCCTTGACGTTGCCATTTTTATTTTATTTCAAAAAACAAAATGGATAAAAAAGCTAATTTTGGATTTTGATTTTAATACAAAATTCAATAATGACTTTCACTAATCTAATAATTCCTGTGTATTTTTAAGGAATTTCTTAATGCTCGGTATCACTCATCAATTTATATTAAGCATTCCCAATTTTATAATTTTTAAAAAACAAAAAAAATAAACAGGAATATATTGGGAAAGAATAGTATTGCTTTTCTTTTAAAGAAAAACAAAAAATAACAGCTATAATTTCCCTTTCCACTTTTTTTCTATTAAGTTTTTTTTTAAATAATAATAAATAAATTACAACTAGTAATAGCTTTATTTTATTTAACTATTAAGACTCTGCCTCTCTATCTATCTTCGTTATTTACCGCCCATCATCTTCATTTCATCATAGACGCATGTCTATACCCATGTTTTTTGGAAGTAAATTCCTTGCAACTCTCTCTTTCCTTCTCGTTCCGAACCCCAAAACTATCTACCTCTCAATTCCCAATTCATCTCTCTTTCTATTTCTGCTGAAAGTTTCCATCTTTATATAATTATAACTTGTCTTCTGTCTCTCTTAAAATTTCATAAACCATACGAATTTCGTGACCTTTTTTTTTCAATGGGTTTCGCTGGATTTTGTGTTTAGAGTTGATTTGAAGAACTGGGTGCTCTTAAAATTTGATAAAAAAATCATGAGGTCAGCTTCAATTGAGCAGGAAATGCCAGCCGGAGAGGGAAATCGGAGTCGTTTTGAGAATTTAAGAGGGGTTCAATGGAGGATAGATCTTGGGATTTTGCCTTGTCCTTCTTCTTCTAGTGTTGATGATCTTCGTAGAGTTACTGCTAATTCTAGAAGAAGGTAAAGTCTTGGCCTTTTTCTGTTGAAAAAAAGAGTGGATTTTTTTGGTCATGTTTTGGCTTTTTATAAATTAGTGGAATATTGGCTAATGAAAGCAGAAGGGGTTTTGTACTTGTTTTTTTTTTTTTTTTTTTATCATTTTAAATTTAGTTTAAATTAGAATTTAAAGATGACACTTTTTTTTTTGTTATGTTTCCATTTTGAAGATAATTAGTTGATTATCCTTGAAAGTTATAATATAATCCTCCGTTGTTTTCCAGGGTTTGATGAATGGAACCAAGTAGTAGTGGTTTTGGTTGTGATCAGTTGTTTTTTATTTTTTTCTCTTATTTTTGGTTCATCAAAAGTCAATCAATTAGGAGGGAGTTTCCAGTTGGATGTCAAGGTTGAAAGTCTGTTTTTGTATGCATTGCTGGTTTGTTTGTTGTGTTGATGGAAATCAAAATGTTTGTCTTTGCCAGGTATGCCGGTTTGAGAAGGAGGCTCTTAGTTGATCCACATATGTCAAAGGAAGGAAGTAGTTCACCTGATCCTGTAATAGACAATCCACTGTCACAAAATCCAGGTTACTTCTTTTTTTCTCATCTTTGCACTCATTAAAATATATTAGCTATGGTTAATGCATCTATGGTATATCTGCTCAGAAAATTGGATGTAAAGTGCCTCCATTGATGGCCTCATGTTCCTTCTTTCACTTCTCCTGGTTGTACGGTTTTTGTTTTTTTTTCTTTATCCTTGTTTGACTTTGGGCATGACTACCTTTTTATGTAAAGCCATCATATTTTAGATTGCTGTTGCTGTAGCTTAGGCTTTGCTTCTAGTTTGCATTTCCTGAAAATGTTGATGTATGGAAGTAAAGACTGTTGCTTGTAATAGGGCATTATGTGTTTTTGCTAATTGCTGATCTTATCTGTTTTGACATAGACATGTCTTTCAAATAAATTTAATGTTACTACGGTTTGTCATAAGAAAATGTTGTCAGTACATGGTTTTAATGATGATGCGTGAATGCTGCATGCAGATAGCACCTGGGGTCGCTTCTTTCGGAATGCTGAACTGGAAAAAACACTTGACCAGGATCTATCACGATTGTATCCAGAACATGGTAGCTATTTCCAGACTCCTGGCTGCCAAGGAATGTTAAGGCGAATCTTGTTGTTGTGGTGCCTTAGGCATCCAGAGTATGGTTATAGACAAGGTAAATTGAATTGTTCATCTGAAAGAAATTCATAATCCTTTCGCCTGTTTTGGTATTTTTCTCTGTGTTACACCAATGTTCAATCATTAATTAAGCTGTTCATCATATATTGTTAACTTGACTCAGACAAGCATTTCAATCATTAATTTTTTCATTTTCTTCCTACATCCGTTTATGCCGATGTGTTAAAGTATCTTTTTACAGGGAAATTGATATTTCCTTTGTCTTTCTGGTTTTCCTTTACAGGAATGCACGAAGTTCTGGCTCCTTTTCTATATGTTCTTCACATTGATGTGGAGTGTCTCTCTGAAGTGCGCAAGCAGTATGAAGACCATTTCACAGACAAATTTGATGGTTTAGCGTTTCAGGAAAATGATCTTACATACAATTTTGATTTTAAAATTTTTTTAGATTCCATGGAGGATGAAATTGGCTCCCATGGTAATACCATCAAAGTCAAGTCTCTCAATGAGCTTGATCCTGAGATACAAATGACTGTATTACTAACTGATGCTTACGGAGCTGAAGGTGAATTGGGTATTGTCATGTCAGAGAAATTCATGGAGCATGATGCTTACTGTATGTTTGATGCATTGATGAGTGGGTCTCATGGTTCAGTTGCCATTGTGGACTTCTACTCTCACTCCCCTGCATGTGGGTCCCATTCTGGCTTACCCCCTGTCATTGAAGCTTCTGCTGCATTGTACCATTTGCTTTCTGTTGTTGATTCATCTTTACACGAGCACCTTGTTGAGCTGGGCGTTGAACCTCAGTATTTCGCACTTCGCTGGTTACGGGTTTTATTTGGTCGAGAATTTTCACTTGAAAACCTCTTGTTAATATGGGATTCAATATTTGCGGCAGATAATAATATCATCTTAGACAAAGTTGCTGAAGATGATGCAGACTTTGGCTTTCGTATCTTTAGATCACCTCGGGGAGCATTGATCCCAGCTATGGCTGTTTCCATGATTCTTCATCTGCGATCTTCCCTCCTTTCCACTGAGCATGCAACTACTTGTCTCCAGAGACTGTTGAATTTTCCTGAGAATATAGATCTGAGAAAACTGATAAATAAGGCGAAGTCTTTACAGACACTTGCACTGGATACTAATATGTCCTCTGTGTCTCCTCCATTTGATGGGATTTATAACCACAGTAGATCAATGGTCACGAGAGGTCATACTCATACACTTTCATCTGATTCTGTTTCCCCAAAAACTCCTCTAAATGCAGTGCCTGACAGCTATTGGGAGGAGAAATGGAGAGTAATGCACAAGGCAGAAGAACTCAAGCATGATAGTTTAGGGAAACTAAATCCAACCCAGAAAAAACGGTGGACAGAAAAAGTAAGATTGCCCCTATGTAGGACAGAATCTGCTCCAACTCCTGTAAGCGTAGGGAGTGGGAAGAAGGATCAGAAGTCATCTGTTAGGCGTAGTTTGTTAGAAGATTTATCGCGTGAACTTGGGCTGGATGAAGATACTGGAAAACCAGATTGCCATGAAGTTTCGGGTGAGAAGGACCATCGTACTGCAGAAGTTGAGGAAGGGGGACCAGTCAATGTTAACAATGACTTCGCATGCTCAACTGTGGAGAGATGTCTTAGTGGAATTGCTGGCAGTGAGGAAACTTCATCCGTGTTCTCAGACCCGTCTAGTTCTCTTAGTGGTGTTAATGACCATGAAAATGAGTCAGAGAAAAGTAGTGTTGCCTCAAATATGTCTGTTGATGAAAATGATGATCAGCCTGAGGCTCTCCAGGAAGATTCAACACGACCTGTTTCCCACCCCCCTGAAGCTGCGTCTTTAAATTCTGGGACCAACAATGAGCCTACTGGAAAACAGGTTGCAGGTCCTAAGGAGAGGAAGCTTCTTTCAGGTAAATTTCAATGGATTTGGAAGTTCGGACGGAATACTGCCGGTGAGGAGACATCTGAAAAGGGAAGCGACACACTTGAGACTACAAAACCTGGCAATGATGCGAGTAATCAGATTAATTCCATAGGATCTTCATCTGTCAATGGTTCTTGCAATTCTTATGCCAGTAGCGAAGGAGAAAGCGTGGACCAGAATGTGATGGGTACATTGAGGAACCTTGGGCAGTCCATGCTTGAACATATTCAGGTAACCTCTTGATTAATGTTTGTCTTGTGATTTCTGTCAACAGATCTTTCTACTTTCAAAGATGGTGCTTTTAAGACAGTTCAGTCTGAATATGTTAAAACATGAAACAAAAGTACGATATATTGTGGAATCTTGGTTTCATATATGGATAGGTTTATTTCAGTATGAGCCTTGTATGTAGTCTGCTAGGGAGATGGATCATATTTTCTCTGCTTCCTTTGTTTCTGGTTCACCTATAATTGATATAGGTTTCAAGTTACTGGGGAATCATAGACTGTAGTTTTTCCTTGAATTATCAGCGAGCAAACCTTAATTGACATGGTATATAATGTTTTGTATGGTATTCAAACTGAACATTTCTTAATCATTTGTGTTGCAGGTGATTGAGTCAGTTTTCCAGCAAGATAGGGGTCAGGTAGGTTCATTGGAGAATTTCTCCAAAAGTGTTATAGTCGGCAAAGGACAAGTTACAGCCTTGACAGCACTTAAAGAGCTTCGGAAAATCAGCAATCTCTTAACTGAGATGTGAGTTGAGCTTAAATTATGTATATCTGTATATATATTTGTAATTACTATTCTTTTGGTGCAAATAAAGTGAGTTTTGGCTTCTCTCTTGCTGCTATCTCCAAGCCAACCCCCTCCCCTCCCCACCCCCCACCCAAAGCAAGCTCTGAAGACACTGAATATGAGTTCTGTCATGACCTTGGTTATACAATCAAATGCCTCTTGATACTTGCCTTCACTAACCCTGCCTTGTGCACTCGCACTGTGGAATCCGTACAATAACCTGACAGTGAGGTTCAGGAAATATCACTTAAAAAATTGCAAATAGGAGGAAGACTGGTTAACTTTCATGGAAACCTTTGTTTCTGGTACCTAAACAAATCGAGATACATCATTACTTTATCCAAAAGCTAAGGTTAAGTGATCGGGTCTTTGAAGAATGCTGTCTCTGGAATTGTTATTTTAATTGTTTGAGCATTCACATCCCATACACTTGACGCTTGACCAAGCTTAACGAGAGCTGCTTGAAAGGACAATCTTAACGCCACAAAGTTGACGTCTTCATATATGGGTTGATGCAGAGGCAGCCAATATACCAGAACTGGCCCTAACAATTATAACTAGCCTAGTCTAAATTGGCAAGCACTGGGTACATATTTTATGATAGAAAATAGCATACGTGGTATACATCTAATTTTGGGTAAAGATGCGTGAAATCTATCTTGGTTTTTCTTATCTACAGTAAATGCTAATGATGCGTCAAACCACTTCTATTTAATAGTAAAAGTTCTCTGATATTTCATCTGCGTAGGTGAACTTGGAACGCATAGAACTTTGCAATGGCAAGAAAGATCAAATGTCAAGCTCATACTGAAAAGAAGTGAAGATGTATCGTCAAGAACTGAAGGATTAAGAGTCAAGAATTGCTTGGTAGTTGGATTATAAATATGATACTTAACATTGGTGTCCAATGTAGATGAACTTGAACAAAGGAGTGAGACATTGTAAGACTGCAAAATCTTGATGCCAAGGTCTTTGGTGCAAGAGAAGTGATCTAATCGTGAGCAAGAGAGAGGAATTGGAATTGTTGAGTAGATGGTTTATGCAAGAAAAGGGCTGAAGTTATTTTGTTGGGATTTTCAAGCTAAATAATTGAGGACTGGAGATGAGGGAAAGCCAGTGTTTGGACACGGATAAGAGGTTTTGCTGTTAATCTTACGAGGATTTGGACGACAAATCTTGGTGGTTTTATTTCAGCCGGGGAACCGGGATCCAGAGTCTTTTATTTCTGAACTTGGGAATGAACCAAAGGCAGGCCTTTGAGGGACGGAGTTCAACTGGGATTAATGTGCAAGACTCTGAATATGGCCACTCTGATAAAGAGCCCAATACTTTTACCATTGGTTCGCTGGATTGATCACTCATCTTTGGTTTAACATGAGAACTCGAGAAACAGAGAACCAATTCCAACTCCATTTGCCTCGAAGTATTGGTTTAGGTGATTATAAAAAAATATTCATTCTCAACTATTACTGATTTGTTAGAAAAATGACATTCATATTTCATAAAAGATTCAGAAAGCAACAAGCAACAGCAGCCTGAAAATTCTGATTCTTCTGTCACAAACCAAGAATCAAATTTAGTACATGGCGTTGCAAGAATTTACAAGATGTATCAAAGTTATCAGTACACGTAAATTTAGTACATGTGAAACCCTAAATCCACGATCATAATAGAAACTATTCTAGGGGAGACATAATTGCACAAATACATACAAAATGTATCAAAGTTATCAGTAAATAGAAAAGGGGGCAGAACTCTTCTAATTATTTCAAAAGGGGAAGAACGGGAGAAAACGATAGAAACATTTTTTTCCGGCTTCTAAGCTGGTTTTGTTGCCTGCTAAAGTATGCTCTAATCTATGTTATGAAAGCCTGGGAGAAGAGAGGTAATAAAGCCGAAGACAATCATTTGAATCTCCTTCACAATTCCCCACCAGCGGTGGCCACCATTGTCTCCACCAGGTTCAGCAACATTCTCATTCTCAGCTGCCTGGTTACCATCCTCTGTAGGCCTGTTCTCATTCTCGACCCCAGCTTGTCCCTCTGCAACAAGTTGTCACATGATTGCCAGAAGTTACAAAGAAAAATCAGAAATATATTTTCCTCTCAAGTCTCGACTTCAATTATAAAAAAGAAACTAATCCCACACAAGTAACCTTCCATTAGAAAAAAAAAAAAAAAAAGTCATTTTCTTGGGCTCACAAGCACACTGCTTTACTGTAGAGCAACAGCGCTTTACTGTAGAGCAAGAGCGCTGAATGAACTCTGCTTACTGTATATCTAATGGATACGCAAGGATTTTCATCACCAGGTCAAGAAAAAGAAAATATAACTTGAAAGATTAATTAATCAACCTCACAATTGTTGTTGATACAGAGCAAAATAAACTTCAGTTAGTCTGGTTTAGCTGATATGGGTTTAAGCTTCATCTATCGGTTACTTGTGCAAAAGTGCAGAAATACCCTTGCATACCATACAATTGGATATCAAATATGACCATGAATCCCCCTCCCTCATAAATAAATAAATTAAAATCCAGAAAACATCCAACATCCTTAGTATGCATTCAGAAAATGAAAGGTACCTGCCAAAGCAATATATTCATTCTGCCTTGGAGCACCAGCATTTTCCACCCTGGCAGCAGGCCTAGGTGGACGGGGAGGCACAGCTGCCCTTTGCATGCTTTGTGAGAGCCAACGTACTAATGGTGTCAGAGCTCCAGTTTGGTACCTGCAACACACATTAAGAAGGTTGAGCTTCCACTTGCACAACTAACCGAAAGTAGCTTCATATGAACAATAAAAGGGGTACAGCTTGGAGAGCTACAGTGAATTATTTAATGTGTTATTTGTGATTGGAAATAGAAGAACTTTTGAAAGCAAGGAATATGACATCTATGAGCTTGATTGGTTAACTTGAGAGCTTCCTTCTCCAGAACTTAAAAGAGAGTATCCAGTAATAAATAAATAAAAAGCCATGTGAAGAATGTATCTCAAATAACAAATTATTCCAAAGTTTATTACTTACAAGTAGACAAGTGAAGCAAAAAACACAAGGACAAGCAGCCTTTGTCTTGACCCATCTTGGTTGAACAAAAAGATTACGGCTACCAGCTTAAGTATGAGAAACAAATCCAACTGAAATGCAACTTGAAATCTCCTAACAACAATTTGTCTTGGGTGAGCAGGATGTTGCTGCTGCTGCTGCTGTGGTTGTTGTTGTTGTCCACCTTGTGCTTGATCACCAGTTGCCCCAGCCTCATGACTTGGCCTACTGTTAAACAGAAAATAAGAAAAAAACAGCAATCATTATTTAGCAGTTCATGTGATTCTTTTAACAACACAGATATATCACCATTGTTAACCATCATCAAGCATCATTACTCAGAAGCAGGTAAATGAAAACTAGGAATGACTGTGATAAATAGCATTGATTACAGCATCTAAGAATACATGCATGTATCCTATTGTGAACAACATTATAAACCTTAACTCTCAACAGTTAGCACATCACAGGTATACTTACGTAGGTATATTGAGCGTGAGAGGAATTAGTGTTTTTGAAGGAAGTCCAGCAATTGGTCCCATAAATTGTGGAACAGCTACAGCATAAATTCCCGGCCCATGATTCGCTTGTTCTTGATTTTGCATAGGATTTAACCCTGGAACTGGTGCAGGATACATGATAGGATACATCTGAAAACCACCATCCGCATAAGCTGGAAAACCAGAGAATGCCGGTGGCACCTAAGTTAACAAAACAATCAATGATCAATCCCAACATCATCGGACTGAAAAACAGCTAAAAATATATAAATAAACTTCACTTTATTTATTTAGTTTTTTGGTCAGTTTCACAATATTTTCTTCAAAAAATATCATCATTTCTCTGTAAAGCTCCAAACTTTTCCACTACAAATCCATCAACATTCAACCTTTTCATCAAATCCCAATTATGTAAATAAATAAAACCCATTAAAATGACCGATTCCTAACAAACCCATTAAAATTCTAACAAAATAAAAAGCACCCTAACTTTTTAAACCACCAAAAATCTCAATAGAACCGAAAAACCATTTAAAAAAATTGAGAAAAAAAACCAAAAATATAAGAACAATGAATCCCATTTTGTTTTAAGGGCTAGCCATTATTGAAAAATTAAGGCTTGAAAACAAAGGTTGAAGAAATTTAGAGATTGGAATCGGAAATTGAGAAATACCGATGGTTGCTCGAGCTTCTCTTCTGGAGAATTTTGTGGGTTAGAAGATTGATTCTCGCTTGACGACACCGTTTCTGTTTGTTCTGCCATTGCTCCTGTCTTTCGTGTAAGATCAGACTTTCTTTCTTCCTGTAAAAAAATAGAAGAATTATAGGGTTTTTTTCATAGTTAGCCAATAAATATATGCCATGTGGACAGGATGATGTGGAAATATAAACAACGGGGGATAAATTTTTTGTTGTTTTTAATTACCCGGTTAAACTTTTTTTGCGCCAAGTGTATTCTCGTCGCAGTCAAAATTTTATTTGTTAAAAAAGTATTTTTTTATTTAAAATTATTTTTCAATAATTTAAAATTAGATAAAAAAATCAATTCAATTATAAAAATAAAATGGTCAATGTGAAAAGAAAATTTTATTTGAGGATATTTTGATTGATTCAATATATTTATGAATAGTAAAATAACAAAAATATCTCAAAGTAAAAGATTAAAGGCTTCCGATTATGAGTATTTTGGTATTTGTGTTTTTGGATTCTCAATTGAGGTCTCGAGTAGAGTGGTCTTTAGTCCAATCCTTGTTCTGCGTCTGTCTTCTTGGCTACACACTGCACAAGCATTGAAGAGTGGACAAGCTGGTGGTGATTGATTCCTGTAAATCCTATAATTCTATGCTAAAGCTTAACACGGCCAGGCTGAATAGCAAACTGGATATCTGACTCCAAATAGCCTAGATTTTTGGTATTTATATGTTGGTCATCGGAAATCTAATTCTACCTCTGTGTTGCACCTTTCCTGGCTACAAAATGTGCACAGGCATTGTCCTAGATAGAAGCATTCATGCATCCAGTAGCACCTTGAGAATCCTGTGCAATCAATAGAAATTTTAACACAACCAAGCTGGCCTGAAGAGCCAACTACATCCCCTGCCGAATAGCCTAGAGCTCAGCGGTCTTGTTAGCTGCATGCCATGATGATTTAACAATGCCAGCAGCACTTGCAATGAAAGGATTTCTGACGCCAACAGCCAACAGCCTCCAGCCTCCGCTAGATATATACTAGTCCTTGGAAGGGATGGTCCCCGAAAGTACTCCTCGATTCCTAATACTGTATTGATATCCTCGTTAAGCTTTCTACCCAACCTCAACCGTAATTCCCGATTGAGAACCTGGTTCGATAACAAGTTCCTAGTTTGCTAGAACTCCAGAATCTCCAGAAAACTCAAATAAAATAAGTTCCCCCTTTAATTTCTCTTGAGAACGCTGAATAGCAAGGATGCTAAATAAAGTCTATTTAAGTGTCATCGAGATGCCATCCCTATATACTAATTTGATTTAGGAATCTCAGTTTTTCTTCATTAGTTTCGAACAAACTTAAGGTTAATCATAAAGAACAGCCACAGAAATCAAGAACAAAAGGGGCAATCTTCATCTAAAATGTGCTCCAAAACATTCATTGGACAATCAGTATTGCATCTTTGGAAATTTTTTGCAGTTATTCATAGACCTTTCTACGTGCACCTCCATCCGATGCCTGCTATTTTGCTTCTTGCTTGATGACCAACTTCTTTAAGAGAAGTAGCATGATTCAGCATAAATACAATTTTTTCCATATAGCAGCTGATGCAGAGAAAAGTTTCTTTTATTTTTTTTTATGAAGGTTTTAATAGCCTTTTAATAGGTTCTCCCAGTTTATGCTCATGCTCTTTGAGGGTTTTTCACTTGTAACAAGTGCATTATTATTCTCTTCTATCTCCAATCTTAGTCAATATATATACAACTCCCTTTGTATCCTTTCATGGATAAGAAATAATATATATATATATATATATATATATATATATTAGAATACATCACAGTACTACATAATATATTAGTTTATATACTATTGCATATAATATAACGTTTTAATTTATAACGCTAGAAAATAAATTATAATACACAACATGTCATATTATATAATTATCATATTTATCAAACGGTATGGTTTTATGATAAAAAATAAATACCAAATGAAAGAAATTTATTTTAAGGCGCACCTAGACAGAAAAAAAAGTTTCATATTACTATTTTGAAATAAATTAATAACTTAAAAATTGTAAAAAGATTTATTTGCCGGTTATTTTTTATCATACAACAAAACATCATAAAGTACTTCATTTTCTCAAAAATAAATTTTCATGAAATTCATCTATATCATGGTATTATGTTGCCAAGTATCTGTATTATTAATTATGTTTGTAAATGAATAGGCTCTCCCAGTTTTTAAAAACATTGAAAAATGGAGTATTTTCTTTCCTTCTTTAACACTTTAATTTTGGTCCAAGATATTTTTTCACTACCTACATGACTCTTTCCTCCGACTCAGGTCGGGTGAAATTATTATCTGTCCAAACACATTGCACATGCATTGAAGAGAGTGTAAGTTCCTGCAAATCTTTTTTTTATGCTGAGCTTAACAGGACAAGACACAAGTCATACAGATATAGCAGGAGAGATCGTGAACCTGAATCACCATGATGATCACAAAAACACCACCAGCACCCGCATTGCCAGGATTTCCGACTCTATCAGTGCTGTACCTCCACCATACACCAGTCCTAGACAAGCACGGTCCCAAAAACACTGAACGGTGTACTTTAGTTTCTAAACACTGTATTTAAGTGTCAGTATCCTTGTGAAGCTCTCGAGCCAACCACAATTGAGATTTCTGATTGTCAGAGCCTGGTTCTATAACATGTTCCTACTCCTAGCATGCCAAATAATCCACTGAAGAATTAGTATTGTTCTAGCTTTCAATAATTCACATATGCTGAAAGTTTTTCTAGTAAAATAATCAGATATACAACATTTCGATTCCCTCGTGAACATCTTACTTATGTTGTAGTCAGTTTCATTTATGTTTGAAAACAATGTCCAAAGATGTGTCAGAGAAATTACATCCAATGATCCAAAATGAAGGGTCTGTTGTTCCTCAATGCAAAAAATAAATGAAGTTATTATTTACTAGTTGAACAAATTATGAGCTTTCATCGTAAAAGAAAAACAAAGAATAAACTAATCAGACTTCGTAGCAAACGAAAAGATTTCTCTGCTACTCCAAAGAATCAAAGAATAAACTCAAATTGGGCAAAAAGGACCTCTAAATTAGCATGTGGTTTCCTTGCTGTGGTTCAGAACTTTGTGGGAAACTCGAAAATGGATCTGCAAATGGGTTGGCAGGACCCATCTGTCCCACCTGCTGCATTTGCTGTTGAGGATATTGTGGTTGGTATTGACAAGGACCTATCATCGACTGGTTTTGTTGTTGGTGCTGTTGCATCATCATTTGCTGCTGTTGGTACTGCTGCTGTTGTTGAGCCATCATCGTCATCTGCACATTTGTTGGGGGTGCTATGCTGTTGGATGTTGCAAATGGGTCCTGTTGTTCAAATGGATTGTGCACAGCTGTGGCACCATATCCGTACCCTGCATTTTGCATTTGTATTTGCTTCCTTGCAGTATCATCTTCATATAGGCTATCAAGCAATAGCCGGTCAAAACCACCACCCTGACCCAAAAACCAGAACATGATCATGAGTAAGCAAAAACAAGTATCACATTTTCATGGAGTACACTGGCAAAATGATTCAGTTGAAAATAGGATTTATTGACCTTCAATGAGGCAATATGGGACTTTAAATCTACTAAGCTGGAGTTGGTGTATCCAACTTGATTCAGTTGCTAATAGGATTCAATAACCTTCAATTAGGCAATATGCGACACTAAAGCTGCTAAACTGGAGCCAGTGAATCCTATTGGAGTCAATAGAAACTTGGATTGAGCTTGCTTCAGGATCGGGTGCATCAGCCAGGCTCAGTGTTTCAAGTCAATTCCATCAAATCAAAAGGCACCAATTCAACGCTATGCAATTAAATACCTAATCCTTGAGAAAGCTCTATCTAAGTTTGAATTAGCTCCATTATATTACAGAAAAAGATTAAACTAAAGACTTCAGGTTGGTGATTTTCAAAAAGACATATCATTGCACACTTAAAACAACCAACTTCATGATGACAAGCAAACCACTCTAACCTCTGAAAAAGAAAGCAAAGTGAAGGTCATTTGCTTAGTGCTTCACTTAAAACTCCAATGGAACCAGTATTCATGTGAATAACAAAATTTTTTGTTATATTTCTTTGAGAAAAGAAAAGGCATAGATTCAAAGTCTCAATACTTTTTTTTTAAAGGATAAAATAAACTGACCATTTTGCTTTGCATTGGTTGGCTAGTTGGGTTGCTTGGAGTGGTAACAAGTGCTAGCTCCCAACCTGTTGCATTTGGCTTACCAAGTTCACTTAAAGCCTTTGATGAAGACAGAGGATCAGCACCTGCATCAATGTAACATTAATTATTTTACAAAATACGAGACATGCGATGTATGATAAATCAGATGGTTAAGATTCCTTTCTCTTTTTTTTCGAAAGAAGAAAACTCAAATTCACCCGTAGACCACAAAGACGGTTTCACTAGATGAAAGAGAATAACTCCACAGGTTCTTGAGTGATGCTAATCATTGCACAAACTCATAAGACATTTTTGCTATGTCCCATCAGCACTTCAAAAGAGAAAGGGCAATATAAACCATTTAAACAAGGTGCACTGCATTTCTATATCACCGATTGGTGGGCCACTTAATCCATAAGACATGGAAACACTACTCCAAAATGAACTTCTATACTCTACCACACACGTGCACTAAAAATTTCTTAATAAACATAAATCAATTGATATGTGCACTACCAGGTGGAACAATTGCAAGAGCCATTGCATTGCTTTCCTCAAGCTCTGCAGCTTTTGGATTTATTTCATTCAGACCCTGCAACAAAAACATATGGAGACACTATGTGAAAGAGAACTCAAGAAATCAACTAAAAAGGACATGCAGAAAAATGTTGATCTTACCAGCAAATCCCCAATAGCATCGTTTGATACTAATGGAGGTTCTACCACCTCTTCCTCAGGTTTAGTTTCTTCCTCCACATCTATCAGTGTTTTTTCATCATCAACCTTTTCAACTTCTACAGGTTCTGAAGGTTCCTCAGGTTCCTCGGGCTCATTCTCTGTATACTCCTGTTGGTGAAACAGCATGCTTATCACAAACCCAAAACATAGAGAAGGTGTCGCATTCCATTTTCTCATAATTCAATACATTTGAATACAGAGGAAAAACTTTTATTTAACCATCTCATTTAAAAGCAAACTCCCACATGGATAAAATTTCTCACCAGTCTCTTGGGGACAGAACCTGACTGAGGCGCTTCTTTAACATACTCTTCCATTGTTGCAAGAAAAGTTGGAGGGGGCTGCACAATACAGAAAAGTGTAAGAACCAACCATGAGCATTCATTAAATTTTTCAGTTTGGTGGAAAAGAGAACCTGTCTCAGTGTTGGAAACTGAAAGTTCCTTGCAAGCTCCAAGCCTTTGCAATGTTCATAAAATTCAGCTAGATTTTCAGCCTGAACAGCCCAAAATTGAATTAAAAACTAGACAACAAGTAATAAGGCACCCCCATTTGGCACTAAAAGCAGTCGTTTGTAAAACCTGTTGGCCAGCTCTTCTGTATATATTAAGAGCTTTGACAGCATCGTGTTTTGTCATTTCAAAAAACTGTAAAAATATTTTGAATTTATGTTAATGGAGGAAAAAATATAAGAGGAAAAATACAACTAGTCCAAGAGGCAGTTACACGCTTGAGTGCAAGTTTTACCAGGTCAACAAGATTGATAATTCCATCATTGATTGCACAGTAGATTTTAAAGCTCTCCTTCAAGACCTGCATGAAAAACAACAATTTTATGACTTAAAAAAACAAAGGAATACAACAAAAGGTGTTGGTATAATGACCCATGATAGAAAATTAGATGTATTATATAGTTATAAATAATAACTTCTAGAAACCATAAGCTTGAAGATCTTGGATACAATATGAAAATAACCCCAAGGAATAACAAATTCACCAGTTATTTGTATCAACACTCCAAGAATCATGCACTGCAGGCAGGCTTCCAGTTCTGGTCCCAGTTAACAAGAAAAGGGGAAAAAAACACTTAAAGCATCCTTTTACTCTATCCCTAGCAAGTCACAAGAATTAAAAAGACAACACCATAATGCTTTAAGAGAATGATTTAGAAAACACCAGGGACTGTAGCTCACTGCACAATCTTACCCTGCCGATGAGGATAAGAAAGTGCATTGTCACTGGTCAGTACAGTAAAGAAAATTCACAGCTCATCTGGCAATTGAAATAATTTAAATTTCAGTTATATATGCACTGGTTTTTCACTGAAAAATTCCCCCGTCATTCAGAATTCCAACAAGTACTTGCGCAAAACATACTGCTGAAAACACTCTTGTAAGAAAAACATATTTGTATCATGCATACCAGAGCCAAGGCATACTGTATTAGATAATTGTTATAAGCTCCACCTTCAGGCTGCAAAAATTAGAGGAAGGGGATAGGGAAGGATTATATAATGAAAGTCAATTCAGTGGTTAGGAGATACTAAAGCCACACAAAGAAATCTCATTGTTCCGTAACCACAATTAAGCAAATCTGTTACCAGTATCAATCCTTACCTGGCAACCAAGTAGACGATAAAGAAGCTGCTGCAATGCAGGTAGCTGCTCCAACAGATCTTCTCCATTCAAGAGCCGTGTTTTACTATGCACCTGTTATAATTAATAGATAGTTAATGCCGTTCCATGATAAAAACATAATCTGATGCCAGGTTAAAATATGATTCCAAATTAATGCACAGCACGGAAGAAACCTTGATTGCCACAGGTGATGCTTTATTCAAGCGCTCAGCTTCAATGTCATATTTCAAAACCTTAAAACACTCCAATCTTTCCTCTAGAAAAAGAGCATAAGTACGAACCCATGCAGAGCAATCCCAGGCTGCATCTCAGAAAAAGCAATCTAAAAAGCTATTGATATTCAAAATTCAAAGCTTGTTCACATAAACTGACAAAAACAATGTTGAACATAGGCTCCATACCCAGCGAACTAGAGTCATCTTTGAAATTGGACATTTGGAGAATATTTCCTCTATGTGAGTAGTTCAAGAGCTCCTCTCGAAATGTAGGGTCTCCCTCTCTCAATGTCCTATGAATGACTATCAACGTCTTTATCGCAACCTGCATAAAGACACCCAAATTTCAGGACCCAAGTTCCATCTATTATGTGTGGGAAATTTTTACATTGATGAACTGTCAAGTTACGGTTATGACAGGACAATGCTTAGATCAAAACTCATTTATACAAGTTCAAATGAGAGAGAGAGAGAGAGAGAGAGAGAGAGAGAGAAAAATTAATAAAAGAAATTTAAAACAATACCTACATGGCTTAACAAAACAACAATAATTAATCAAAATTAAGAAATTTAAAAGAGAGCGAGAGAGCAACATTACAATCCAATCCTGCGTCTTGGCTAATCTCTTACAAAGTGCATGAATGCAGTATGCCACATCTGCTCGAGGTCTTATTACTGATGTTGCGGAAAATATTTCTGTAAGTCACCAGAAAAAACAAAGAAAACAAAAAACTAACATCATCAAATCTACGTCCTAAAAAAATTCGAAACCATGAATCACAAAAGAAACCCATTTCCACGTTTCAATAACCCATTCAAAAGCACAATCACAGATCAAAATCTTAAACACCCCACATCAAAATATAAACTTACTTCTAACATGACGTTCCTTAGGAGGGCATTCAACATGATTGGTAGCCTTTACAATGGCAATATCCAATTCCTTCCATTCAAAATCCAAAAAGAAAAAGAAAAGAAAGAAACATTCCATAATTAAAAATCATAAAACGAAAAGAACCCGTTAAGCAAAAATTGATGAAGAATCCAAAAATCTCACCTTGTATTCACTATTGACCTTTGCAAGGCCAACTTTTGTTGTATCCTTGAGAGCCCCATAAGCTTTTCTAAAACTTGTGAACGTTGCCATTTATCAAAACTTATATACTATAAATTCTTAAATTTTTTTATTTTTTTAAGATTTCAAACAGACACGAAAAGGAGAGAAAGAGAACCAGAAAAAAATCCCAAAAAAAAAAACAGAGAGACCTGTCTGTTGCTTTCTCTGTTAATCTCCAAAATGCAGGAAAACGTTGGGCTTGTTTGGTGATTTGGACAAACTGTCCGATGATTAGATTACTAATAATTAATAATAATTCAGGAATTTGATCATTTTATGGTGGGGTGATATTTTTTTAGTTTTTTCTTTCCTTTTTTTGAGAATAGAAAAAGGCGGGTGATGTTTTCTTTTCTTGTGAAATTACATAAATGACCATTGTTGTTTGATTTTTGGGGTTTTAAGGTATGGTCTGTTTGGTCATTAAGTTGGTCCAACGTGGGGAACTGTACTTGGATAAGCTGGCAATGCCTGCCTGGTGTTCCCAAGCTACGAACTACTAACTTCCAACCAACTAGAGGTATAGTTCCAATTTTGATTAAAAAAATATATATTGAATTGAAATATCCAAATATCATGATGGGGTTTGACTTTTTGTTCATGAGAAAGTCTACGAAATGGAAATGGAATCATGAGAATGTATTTTTAATGTTGTGTTTTGAAAGTATTTTAAAAAAAATTAATTTTTTTTTGTTTTTTAATTTTAAATTAATATTTTTTTATATATTTTTAGATTATTTTGATGCATTGTTGTCAAAAATAATTTTTAAAAAATAAAAAAATATATTATTTTGATATATTTCTAGTGAAAAGTACTTTAAAAAAAAACAGCAACTACACTTCCAAACTGGCATTAGAAAAGACAGGTGGTGTTCTTTTCCTGTGCAATTTAATCATTTTGCGGCAATTTCATGATTTCTAATCTTTTTGTTTGTTATTTTAACGATTTTTCATTGTAAATGGATCATTTTTTATTATTTTTTAACATGAAAAATATAAAAATTTCTAAGAAAAATATGTTATTCATGCAACTCCACCGATTCTTGATCCTTTCATGATTTTTAATCTTTTAATTTATCATTTTAACAAGTTTTTATTGTAATTTGTTTTGATTCTTGTTTCCATCATTTAATTTGTTATTTTGTTTTAAGATGTAAGAAATATAAAAATATAAAGATTTCAAAGAAAAATATGTAATTCGGTCATTTCATGATTTTTATTCATCATTTTCGTGTTAATAAGTTTGCAAAGCTTGTGATATAAAAAAGAAAAGGGATTTTGAAAAACATAGCAAATGAGGCATTAGATGGAATAGGAACACAACATTGCCTGATTGAGGGTTGATCTTGATTATACATTTATTTTACTAACTTTGTAGGGTTTTTTTTTCTACTGATAAGGGTGTTTTCATGTAAGAATTCGCTAATTCAAATTAGATTTAGAAGTAGATCCTTCACATCTAAATTAATTTATTTACAAGCATATATTTTATTGTGGTGTTCTCTGAAATTTAAATTTTAATATGAAAAAGTAAACACACTTATATATATATATATATATATATATATATAAACTAGGCTAAATTTTCTGTAATTATCTATACAATATATAAACAATGATGGTATAGTGTTTCTATGCCATCTCTAAGCTCATAGTGCAGTAAAAATGTGTACCCAAATCCCATTTTATGGAATCGTGAATTTTGCCACATTTTCTAATCTTCTTTTATAATAAAAAGGTTTAGATATATATAGCTATCACTAGGGGTTTTGCTATGATACAGCTTAAAAAAAAAGTACAAAAAAATATTTCAGTTATAAAAAATTATTTGATATTATCATTAAACCTGGTTTAATGAATTAATTTTAAAATCTTTTGATTTAATTTATTATTTAATCTAAATTTAAAATTAAATTATATAAGAGTTGTTTTAATATAACTCAGTCAGTTTAACGGGTCAAAAAACAACGTGGATACGTAACTTGACTTTTTAAACAAATATCAAGATGATTTTTTCTTTTAATATTGAGAAGATGATATATTAGATTAACCTAAATTTCACGGTTTAGCCCATCAAATACATGATCCGAGTGATGAACTCCATTGATTTTATTATTTTGTTTTTTTTTCTTTAACTATTTTTCACTGAATTATACAGTTTCTTGTAAAATTAAGCAAAAATTAATTGTTAGGATGTTTGTTTGAGATTACAATAATTTTATAAAAAATAAATTAAAATAATTTATGAAGATAAATTTATAATAAAATAAATATTGAATGATGAAATTTAAAAAAATAAAAACAAAAATGAAAGGAAAAAAAAGAGAAAGTATAATAATTTTTGTTTTATTCAATGGTAGATGTAATCCTTAAATAAGTCTCCAATTATATAGTAATTCTTTACAGAATCCCAAAAGAATATTTTTATACCAATTGGATACCTCAAAGTTCAGAAAATTCTCAATTGAGTCCTCTGCCCACATTCCTCCATGAATGATGGTTCTGCATAAAATTAAAGCGGTTTTGTACGGATCTTGGTATTCTTTGTAAAAAATTACTGAAACTTTTAGATACGAAACTCAGATTAAAATTCTAAGAAATCCAATTGAGACAAAATATTATGTTCGAACCAACCAATTTGAGAAATAACCCGTCATGAGTGAAATTATTTTTTTCTAACAAAAAAATAGAAGTTACTCAGAAGATGAAAATGTTTTTAAAAAAATAAAAAAAATTCAATAATTGGGTCATTGACTTGACTGATTTAATAAATTTGTTTAATTTAATAATATGACAAAAAATAGGCAACAAGAACAAATAAATTAAACAAAAAAAAATTCATCCGAGTCAACCCGGGTCAACCAAGTAAATATCTTATCCAAAGTTCAAGTGTTTTCCATAACCTTAATTATTACCCCATACTAGTTTGTCTCTGTCCAAATGACTGGCTTTAATTCATATCCATAATCTTAGTCTCGTCTACATGGTCGACTAAGTATTGTATTTATATCCTTAGCACCGTCAACATGACCGATTAAGTATCTTATCCATAGCGTTAGTCTCGTCAGCACGATCGACTAAGTATCTTATCGATAATCTTAATTACTATTCATACAATCAAATAAGTATCTTATCCATAATCTTAATCTCTTTAATATGATTGACTATCTTATCCATAGCTTTAGTCTTGTCAACACAATCAACTAAGTATCTTATCCATAATCGTAGTCATCATTTGAATGGCTGATTAAGAAGGGATGGAGATCTCGTGGTGTTTTGGGTGTATTTTGCTATATAGAAAGAGAGAGAAAAGGTGGTTACTTATAGCGAGGAGAGATAGGTGACAGCTGATTATAGAGAAAGAATAAAGGGAGAAATGAGAAGAAAGGAACTCTGGGATTTAATTTTGTTTGAAGTCACAAATGACATGTGAATCACATGTTACAGATATCAATTGTGATATGGAAGTCGCAGATGCCATTCGCGACTCGCTAAGCATGTTATATCTTCCAAACATTTTTCTATACTGTATTACTTTACTATTTTTTACTTTGCTAAAAACCAAAAAAACTCTAATAAGCTGTGATCGGAAAACCAAAATTTGTCATTTTCTGCTTAACTTAATGAAGTAATCTCTTAATATATACATAGTTAAAACCTGTTTGAGAGTGTAGTAGGGTTGCTTTTTAAAGTGTTTTTCGCTTGGAAATGAATCAAAATAATAATTTTTTATTTTTTAAAATTTATTTTGACATTAACACAATAAAATGATCCAAAAAAGTCAAAAAAATAA
>Ga0307517_10004019_pt1 | contig 22772 bp, 14 predicted proteins | sample 23_EM_MG_FD_194515 | JGI IMG/M metagenome (GOLD analysis project Ga0307517, IMG submission 194515) | Populus trichocarpa ectomycorrhiza microbial communities from riparian zone in the Pacific Northwest, United States - 23_EM | ecosystem: Host-associated > Plants > Roots > Unclassified | place... | reverse complement strand
CCTTGTAGGTAATGCACGATGAAAGAATATACGTACTGAATTTAAATTGAGATGGAATTTAGACGATTAAAAGAAAGTAAATTCAATGAAAAATAACTAAACAAACCTACTTATTTAAAATAAATTATTTTTTTATGAATTTAATTTTGTTTTCTTATTTATTTAATTACATAAATTCACCTAAGCATATGAACTAGTGATATTATGATAAAAAGAACCCCAACATAATAATAAAAAAAAAAAGAGGGACTCGATCAATACAAACAAGCAGAAGATTCCAAAGGTTGATCATACAGCTAATGAGGCCTTAAATGGAAAGACAACAAATCAATTTACATTTTCAACAAAAACTAAGAAAGGCCCTTTTCATCTGGGCTTGTTCCCAGAGACACAGAGTCCATAAATTCATACATGTTGCTGTTAACCGAGGCCACAAATCAATAAAATTGCGAGTTCACGAAATTTTAAATCAAAAGTTCACTTCACATACATAAAAAAATAAATAATAAAAACTTATGGTATTTAGTGAATAATTAGTGTTATTTTATCATTTATTTTTTTAATTTTACTTAAAAAAAGACTGATATAAAAAGGAGAGGAGAGAGGATATAAAATTCATGATCCATACAATTATAAGAATATTTTTATTTAGAATTTTTCTTTCATAATTGTATATTTTATTTAAAAACAATTCAAAAAAATAATTAATAAAATACCACCACTTACTTTATTTAATGCACCACCATAAAATGACTTGACATAAAAAACTTTATGGTGATTATTATATATTTCCATTATATTTTGCATCATTGTTATACCTGTTCCGGATACAACTTACAAGGTGTAGGTTATCAGATAGTTAGATTAACTTAAATTATTTTAAAATGATATTATTCTTAATAAAACAAATAGAAAAAAACTAAAACAAAGTTGATTTGGATATAATTTTTTTTTTAAATGTAAATTTTATATGGAGGTCTGTCATGCTCAATCAATCATGAATTAATCCATAGGATCATATAGGATTAACTCAATCAATATCCAAAATAGTTAAAAAATAAACCTCACCTGAGCCAACTCCAGGTCACCAACCTCCTACTGCATCGAGTTTAATAACTTTACATATCTGCGAATTGTGGAATAATAGTCTCCGGAGTACTGAAGCTTGACAGTTCAGTTGAAAGTCAACAGTAGCAATTGAGCTCATGTAGAAAGCTTTCAGTAAAGTGTTTCTTTTCCTTTTCTTTTTAAAATAACTTCCAGTACTTTGATATCAAGTATGAATCAAATATTAATGATTATTCTGGAATCAAACTTGTACTAAAAGTATATAACAATCAGCAGTATTTTGTGTTTTTGAAGGCTAGTGTATGATATTTTTTTAAAATGTTTTTAATTAAAAATATTTTAATTTTTTTTATTTTTAATATTAGCATATCAAAACTATCTAAAAACACTTAAAAAAAACATCTAATTTAATATTTTTTTCATGCAAAAATAAATTTTAAAAACAAATTATATCACAAAAATAAAAACTCATCCTCACCTCTTATATACAAGATCATTGTTACCTTGCTAATGGCACAAAACATTTAAACTACGGACCAAGTACAAATTCTGTTTTTCCTACCTGGCTAAATTATCAAGTAAACATCCTCGATAACTGATCCACAGTTTTCCTCCCGAGCAAACAAGATGGCCTGCTCAGAGCATAAGGCAATGACACAACATGGAAAGCTCCAAATCACTTGATGTTGCTGTCGGTAGAGACCCAGTTCGCTTCGTCCTGTAACTCACAGCATGCATCCAAAAAAAGAGACAAAATCGAGGACAGAAAGATGCATTAGTGCTACGAGCTGAAACTGAAGCTTAGATGCAAGATGCCAATATAGCATGAATGGTGTCTGGGATGAAAGGACTCGTTTTAATTTCCTGTCTTCAACTAAGAGATGTGCCTCTGCAAATCTAGTCAAATGGGTTTGAGAATGCAGTAACTTCGATTTACTAACAGTGTGTCTATTTTGAGGAAAGGGAATAGAAATGAGAGTAATTAAAAGAAAATTAAGTTGGTTTTTTTTTTCCTTGGATAGAGTCAAGAGAGAATTTGTTTGGTGTAAAATATTTTTTTAAAAAAATAATCAACATAAAATAATTTATTGTTGATAAAAATATATATTCTCAACTCATATAATTCTATATAATATTTCAAAAACAATAATCAACTCACAATATTATCTAACTATCTTCTCACATTATCTACTTCTTTTTTTCACTTTTTATTTTTAAAAATCGATTAACAAAATATCAACTAAACAAAGAGGATTGAATTATAAATGGGTTTAAAACACAAAAATTAAACATAATTTTTAAAATCATGAGAACTGATTAACTCTAATTTTACTAAATCAAGTAGACTAAATTGTAATTAACACTCCCGGACACCATGTTAAAGAGGTCGAGAGTTTGTGCCTTGATTCAATGGATTCTTTCTTCTCGTCAAAGAACCATCAAGTGAAGCTACGGATCATGGATGATAGGTCAAGCATTTAATCCCAAAAAACGCGGTGCTAAAATAATTGTGGGAGTAGAAGGTGGTGCTCGCTACAGGGAAGAAATAATTGGGGTAATAGAAGTTCAACTCACAACTCGAACTCTCAGCCGAGCCGTGCCCTTTCCATATCGTTGTCTGTCCAACTCTCTGTTGATATCTTCCTAGTGGGCCTACTAAAACAGATGTTGTTTATCTCATCTGTGCCGAAAACGAAGGTGTTCCATGTATTTAAACACCGTATTTATTCTATTAAAAAAAAGAAAGAGAAAAAAATATCATGTATATATTATCTTCTTTTTCTGTGCGGTGCATGAAAGATAAAACATAAAGAAACTAGGGTCTCAGGGACAAAATGCTAGCAGCATCACCCGAAAGGAGTCTAATCGAACTCGGAGGTGGAGAATCCCAAACCATACTAGGAGAAATCTGGGAAGCACCAAGCTTAACTAAGAAACCTGCAACATAATTTTCCTTCTCAAAGGGTATGCTGTATACTATCTTACCTCCCATACCTGACAAGTTTTTTGGGTCCCGTATGAGCTTAAATTAGGCTAATTAGCAAGAATAATAATTATATCAAGGAAAAAGAAAAATAAGATTTGGTAAAACAAGGGTCATGTTCTTGTTCTTAGGAAGCAAATTGTCCTAATTAATACATTTTCCGCCTTGTCTAAAAGAGGAGCTGATGTCTCTCATAGGAGCTGGAGGAAAGATTAATGGAGTTGTAAGGTAAGTTTCATGTGTACAGGATTGAGTATATATCTACTATGAACTCAATCTTTTTATTCTCCATCTTGTGATCTTCAAGGTGTTCAAAAAATAAAGTGAAAATTTTTGTATAAACTAAAAAGATGTTTGAGATAGTGGTTGTATCTTGATTTTTAAAAAAATGAATTTTTTTAGTTTAATTTTTGTTTTTATTTTACGATTTGATGTTCTAAATTTTAGAAAATATAAAATATTACATTAATATATTTTTAAATAAAAACACTTTAAAAAAACAATTACTAAAATCATAAAATCATCTGAAGTGAGAGTATTTGCATGTTCGTCCATAATAGATAGAAGGTATATTTGAGCCTGCCAATTTTTCCTCAAAGCCAGAGCTTCGTTAGGCCAGAAAATTGAGGGCCTGATTGCGATGGCTTACATGGAGTTTTTGTGGCCGGTGGGATTTTTGTGGATCAACGGTCAACGGTGAGTTAATAAAATGAACTTTTACATTAAAAACCCTCAGCTAATTTTTTTATTGATCTGCTGAATTATCTTATCTATTTTATAATTTTTTATGATAATTATCTTATATTCTTTTTTATCGCATTAAACATAGTAAATATTTTTCAAAATCGTTTTTCTCATTTTTGTTCTGAAAATGAATGTGTTCCATATATTCAAACACCATGTGTTTATTCTATAAAAAAAAACATCATGTTTTTTGTCTTACCTCTTAGGCCTGGCAAGTTTTGTCGGGGACATGAGCTTAGATTTAGCCTCGTTAGCATAAGAAAGAAAAGAAAATAAAGGCAGAGATTAGATAAAATTAACAGTCATGGGTAATACCATAATAAAAGTGATTTTTTCTTTTTCCTTTACAATTTTAGCAATTCAATATATTCTCATGTTAGTTTTTATATATTAAAATCACAGTTATTAAATCCAATTCAAAATAGGATAAATTAATTTAAATTAACTTAAAAATCTATAATTTTTTATAAAAAATCAAAACTATGTTGTTCGATAAATTTTTTTATAAAAACATAAATAAGTTTTTAACCAAATCAATCAAGTTTTTAATAATGTCATACCAAGTCAATTAATTCCTATGCTTTTTTATGAAATTTGAATAACTCTAAATTTCAAGTTGGCTGGCACAAACTCGTCTAAATTTAATAAGTAGATATTTTCAATGATTCTAAATAAATACCGATTGACACTTGAAATATATATATTTTCTTATAATCTCTTCTAAAATTCAAATAATAAATTATAATAATACGAAAAGCACAACCACTTAGGACCACCAAGTTAAACTTTTAAAATATATATTTATATAGTGTAGTTGAAATTAAAATTAAATAAAAAATAATTTAATGTATTTAAACTCTTAAAGGCACAAAAGAAGATATCAATTCCCAGCTCTATCCCACGCTTCCACCTACGGGGCGACTGGACTTTAACTTCGTACCCGTACCTTAAAAAAACCAACTAAAAGAAAAAACAAAAGGAAGCGGACCCACTTCAATCTGACGGCTCAAAACACTCAAAAAAATAAAATCCAATGGCGTACCTTGACTTGTAGAACAAAAGACGCGAAAACACGGAGCCGCTCGTGCCCAGAGTTTGGAAGATATTCGCCTCGACAACCACAAACCCCTCCTGGACCCCACAAATCACTAAAAAATCCCCACCGTTCAATCCGCAAAAACCCTTAACTTAACCACAGTTGCCTTTTTAACTTAACCACGTAACCACACCCCCTGCTTTTGCCCTCTTATACACCTTCACCGCTCCCTAAAGCTCACTCCTTCCCCTAACTTAAAACTAATCCTCTCTTGCTTTATCACCAAGAAAAATATCACCATTTTATTTGATCATCACGAAAAGCATCAAGACCAGTCAGTAATTATATCAGACGGTGGGTATGAGCTGCAATGGTTGCCGAGTGCTGCGAAAGGGGTGCAGCGAGACATGCGTATTGAGGTCGTGTCTGCATTGGATCCCCACCCCTGAAGCCCAAGGTAACGCTACCCTGTTTCTAGCTAAGTTTTTTGGCCGCAGTGATCTCATCTCTCTCATCTCCGCCGTTCCCGAGTCCCAACGCCCTGGTATGTATAAACGTATAAACACACAACAAACCGTATATACACAGTTATACATGTAGAAGAGTACAAATTAATTTTACCTTTTCTTTTTGTAGTTTTGTTTCAATCGCTGTTATTTGAGGCGTGCGGGAGAACAGTGAATCCGGTGAACGGAGCGGTGGGGCTGTTGTGGAGCGGTAACTGGCACGTGTGTCAGGCGGCTGTGGAGTCAGTGCTTGCCGGTGAAACCTTACGGCCGTTACCTGGAATTCTCACCGGAGTCTTAGCGCCGAATTGTGATGAATCATCTGACAGTTTCTCTGCGGCTGCGTACGCCGTGCATAGCATGACGTGGAATCAATCAAAACCGTTTGATAAGGAGAATAATAATCAAGTGGTGTCTGATCATCATGTGAATCTGTGTCTCGCTAGAGGAAGAGGTGGAAGAGATAAGAGAGGAAGAGATGCGGTGTCGTTTTATACAGGAGGAGAATCGGAGACCACAAGCTTTGAAAGCAGTGGTGCTGATAAGAATAAACTTTTGAACCTGTTTGTTTGAATAAATAATAAATTTAAGACAGAGAGTAAAGGTTTTGCTGTAACCTCTTTTTTTCCTCTATAAATATAATGCCGGAATTTTAATCCGGTGCGTTTTTGGCTGGATATGGACATTTTTCCGGTGTAACTTTCTTTTAGTTTTTTTTTTAATTATTGCTATTGTTTTAGTTAAATTATTGGATACTCTTTTCTCTTTATTTTTCGCTTTTATGATAATGATGGTTCATCATGTGTTTATTTATCAATTTGATGTTTTTTTTTAATGTATAATCCATCATTCATGGTTGTATTATTTGTAAAATCAACTGAGAATAAGCCTATTAAATTCAATTTGAGAACTAATATAAAAAAGATTTGTGTTATTGAATCACTTCAATTCAAAATAATTTTTTATATTAAAATGGTAGTTTTTTATTTTTTTTAATTTTGACTTGATCAATAAATAAAAATATTAAAAATTAATTGAATTAAATGGATTTAATCAAGTTTATATTTTATATAATTTAATTAAAAACTTGATTTGAATAAGGGTATGGATTCAGATCTAGGATTTAACAAATATGATCTTTGTTTGTTAATTAATTTGCTAGTACATGAAAGGGGTGTAGGCGCGGTCCGTACATATGGAGAAGCGAGGGAGCTTCTTAGAGATAGAGATAAGCTGCTGCTGCTGCTGCTGAGACCCGTGACGGGGGTGGTACCACCTAAGAGGGAGAGGGCCACAGACCTAGACGAACCATGGTTTTCGAATGAAGAGTTTGGTGCAGCTGTTTAGATTCTACAATGCTATCTTTTCGTTGAAGGATAATGATAATTTGATTCAGAAGTGTAAAGTGCTGAAACGCAGATAAAGAGTTGAGAATTTTACACATGATGGAAGACAATGTCGATTCTAATCAGTTGTAATATCATGTTGCTATATGTATGTTACCACATCAACTCGAGAAGAAAGTTCTTAAATCCGATTTTGATTTTGATTTTCTATCATGACTTGTTGGAGTTAACCTAGATTGATTTAAATTAATTTAAAATAATATTATTTTATTTTTAAAAAAATATTAAAATATAATTTAAAAAAAACTAAAATTAAATTTTACTGTTTGATTAGATGACAGATTAACTAGTCAAGTCAATCAAATTTAAACGAGTCCACTCTTACTTGTTTTAATATAAAACCCAACACGAACTAGATTATAGATCATCAAATTACTAGATTGACTCATTGAATCTAAGGTGAGTTGTGTGAGTTAACTTAAATTGACACACATCAATTTAAAATAATATTATTTCAAGAATTTTTTTTAAAAATTAAAACATAATTTTAAAAAAACTAAAATCAAGTTTTGATGGTTTGTTCAAGTCATAGACTAACTAGCCAAGTCAATCAAATCTAAACAAGTTCACTTTAATATAAAACCCAACACAAACTAGATTTTAGATCATTGATTTCGAGGTTGACTCATTGAATTTAGGATGAGTTGTGTGAGTTATCTTAAATTGACACACATTAATTTAAAATAATATTATTTCAAGAATTTTTTTAAAAATTAAAACATAATTTTAAAAAAACAAAAATCAAGTTTTGATGGTTTGTTCAAGTCACAGACTAACTAGCCAAGCCAATCAAATCTAAACAAGTTCACTTTAATATAAAACCCAACACAAACTATATCTTGTATCATCAAATTAAGATTGACTCGTTGGACCGGTTGAATTTGACAAAATTGATTGCCACAGGCTGCCTCCCCAGTCTTCGGAGAGAGATGGAGTGGTAAGTCCTAACCAAATAGATGCATCTGTAAACAATCATATGTCTAGTTCAGCTATCCTATCCTTGCTAGCTGATAATGTAATGTTCACATGGATGATTTGATGCTGATAAGGTTCACTGATGACAAATGAGATTATGACGTAGTATTATTATTATTATTCTGTAGCCTTGTTAATATAAATTAATTTGGTGTTGGCTTATTATCTATCTCTCTTTACAGATTTCGAGTATCTCGTTGATTAAGCTTCGGGCAGTAGCTAGGCTAGATGCCAAGTACAACACAAAAGGAGGCATGGACTTCACATGAAGGCAGATGGTTTTTGACCCATGGTCTCAAACTAGCCAAGCAGCTGGTAGATGAGGAGGGAGCATCATAGAATTACGTTCTTGACATGGGACGGAAAATGGGGGTGAAAAGGATGGGCCCCAGTTGAGATTTTGTGGAGAAAAAAATGGTGCGGTGCACGTCAGCTTCCTCCCCCTCTAGTCCTCCTCCACTGGAAGTGCGTTCCACGGCATTTTAACACCAAAAAAACTTTTCCTTGGCAAAAAGACAGCGTTATATATCATATATGCAAAGAGAACACAAATAGCAAAAGAGAGAGCCATTATTATTCCAATCCTTTCGAGTCGCTGCGTCTCATAGCATATGCTGTGGATCCCACCCCATCTCCGTTGGATCGCCATTTTAGCATACTTCCCTTCACCGTTCTGTCCTAGCAATGGGAGTTGGGCGACGCAAAAGCAAAGTTAGCAGGCTAAATGCTTTGTACTTGGAGAGAAATGTGATTATTAATTTAAGGAAAAGGAAGGGAATGACGTGAAGCCGAAAGAGACTCTTAAGGAATCTTATTGAGATCGCATCATAATTCCTTGCTTTCAACATCACTGTATTTTTGACAAACAACATTATAAAAGTCGATCGCCTCCTGTTCCATGACAGGGAGTTACTATTATTTTTATTACCATGGTCTTTTCACCTCATTTGATAGCTCTAAACAGACGGCTCGTGTAGCATGCATGGAGTAATTGAGCCTTTCATGTGACTGAAGCATGCTTTGTGATCCCACGATTAAGCAACTCTTCATCTATAAACAAATTGTTCTTTAGAAACCTAACCAAATAAAACCAATGGAAAAAAAACAACTAAAAGAAACAAAAAATTACGAGATAGGATGATGGGAAAAGGGAATTGTGCGTGTTTAATATTACTCGTGGAGTACTTTTTAAAAGTATTTTTTAATTGAAAACGTATTACAATGATATATTTCTTTAATTTTAATATTAATATATTGAAATTATTAAAAAAACACTTAAAAAAAATGTTAATTTAATACTATTTAAAATAAAAAATATTTTTTTTTAAAAAAACAACTTGTAACCCAAAATCAAATTCATTAATCTTGACGCATGAGGTACTAGCTAGATATATGCTGTAATCAATAGCATAAAATTGTATTTGACTAGAGAGTCGTGTAACTAGATTTATGTTCGGAATGACTTTCGATGCTAGAGAGACGTGTCTCCTCAACCCTCACGGTCATCTTCCATCTTAAAAACAGTATCCAAACAAACGCTGACATTTTTAAAGCACCTGCACAACGTGACAAATAACAACGGTCCATTTTCATAGAAAGAGAATAGATGCAGAGCAGGCCCAGAAAATGCCTAATATAGCAATGACATCCATTTTCAGGCAAAAGGCCCAATACAAAGTAAGTTCTTTTCCGAAGGTGTAATCAAATTTCTTACAACATTCAACATTCTTTTGATTGAGGTCACTAACTGCTGATCAAGCACGGATAATAAGTTGGGGATACACAACAGATGGATGTACTGAGAAATAAACTGCAGAGAATCATCGTTGGGACACCAAATGCAACTCACAAGTCACGAATGCACGTAAATAAAACAGTGCAAACAAGAACTAAAGAATGGAAAGAAAACTGGAAGAGGAAACCAGGAAAAGAAAGAGATTGAAAATATCATTGTATATATTTACATACGATGAACTCTGCCCTATAGAGAAGTACCTAAATACAATCTAAATCTGACTTTGAAACTACGCGTACAAAATAGCTACCTTTTGCTTGTCCATTCAATACTTTCTTAGTTCCTCTCAGTTCCTTGAATCGGAGGATAAAAGGGTTTGATTTGATATTGTTAGCATTAGGGAAGGAGTTAAGTGATTTGAGCTTTTTACACTTGTGTTGTCAGGCTGGAAGGCACTCATTTTAGCTGTAAAATATGACTTTTCAGGCTACATTCTTTTACCTGGCAACATGAACACTTTTAGTTAAAAAGCTAACAGCATTAAAGGTAAAATGCCAAGAGCTACAAGATCAGGATATATATGGCTCCTCTACTAAGTATAACAAAAGCACTAAAATGAATTTTACTTCTATACCACCTTCTTAATTCTTTGTAAGAGTAAACCAAACACAATTACCTGCAAGGCTGCAATGGTTGACAATAGATCCTTGCACTGATGAAGCCTATTACACTCCTTCCGACTTGCCTTTTCAAGTTCCACCACCAAAGAGTTTACTTCCTCAACCTATGGTAATGCAAGGATAAATAAACTGTTAACACGTTGACAATGATCGCACAAAGCCATCTCCGGAAGGTTCATAATTCAGCCAACACTAGGTTGTATGCGCACAATAAAAATCAGTCACGACAAAGTGTTTATATTTCCATTTGTGAGTCACCAAGAGAAGGTAGTAGATCATTTCCAGTATTAGGCTCCTGGCAAGGCAGAAGTATTATAATGGCAATTCCATAAAATTTATGCAGCTTCTTTGGGGGGTTAGGGTTTTGAAGGGGTATTCACTGGGAGGCCAACATGGCCAGCTCTGAGCAACAAAATATGCAGTAGCCGCCCTTCATCCTAGAAATCCCTTCCATCTATATCAAGATTAAACTTTAGACCTCCAGCTAAGCACAAACACTGGACTATCTAAAACTTGAAAGAAAAGGGCTTAAACACTGATACATTAAGGCTATGCTTGTTTCTTGTAAAATATGTTTCCATAAAATATTTCTCATTTTCTCATGTTTGGTTCAGTTGGAAAAACTTGGTCAACAGAAAATATTTACAATCAAAGGGGAAAAAAAAGCTTGAAACAAAGGAAGACAACTTACTGTTCTCAAGAGATGAAAATATTTTACGAAATCATCTTTTTTCATATATACCAAACACCAAACAATCATTTTCAAGGAAATTTTACTTAAAATAGCCAAGCAAAGAAAAATGATATATTTCCAGGAAATATTTTTTACATAAATCCAAAAACAAGTTATTTCACATGTGACAAACAGAGCATAACATGGCAAAATGTTCACTTATTGATACTGAATAAAATCCAGAAAAGAATGAATGCAAGAATGAATGTTAAAAAAGGAAATGAAAGAGAGGAGTGGGAAGAGGAAAATAATGACCTTGGATAACAGTATGCAAATTGAGGATGCCATTGCCTGCATCACATCAACCGCTGAACATATAGCATCCTTCAGGTTCTGGACATCTGCCTGTAGAATTACAAATCAAATAAAGCAATTATCAGAAACCCAACTGAAACCAACATGCCCAAAATGAAAATCACGTCAAGGAAAATGGCACATACCCTTGCCCCACCAACAACAGGCAGACGGAGTGTGCTAGCCTGCAAAGCTTCAGTGGCTCCCGATAAAGAATGGGAGTAATCCTGGTCAATCAATGCCAATTCTTCTAAATATAGCATCTGCAACAATCATGCACCATTAGTTTAAAACACAAAATCACTTGAAATAAACTACCTTTAAGCTCTCCAATAAAGCATGCATCTCCATTAAAATAAAACTTTGATTTGGCCATTGCTCTTTAATAAAACAGAGTAAACTTAAATAGCATTCAAAGCAATGACATGGTTGAAATCAAGTCATATATGGTTTGAAAATCTTTGACAATCCGTTCAAGAACACAGCCTAATGAGAGTCAAGTTTATATGAAAAAGCGTGTGTATGTATGTGACAAACATAGAGGATTTAAACACTTTAAATCACGGGATTTAAATATTAGCTTAAAATGACAAATGCCACATCTTAAAATTCAATTTATTAGAAACACTTCAAAAGTGCACCAGTAAAATTTGCATAATTTACTAAAACGAGTACAGCAACATAGGAAAACGTAGTGCTTGCATGTATGATGGGGATGATGCAGTCGTATCTTACTTGCCCCTTGAGGATGGAAATCAACTTCAAATTATGTCTTAGCCACTGTAACTCTGTTCTTTTTGCTCTAACAGATTCATACAGTTTTGATGTTGTTACACGTGCATTATACAGGCTTTTCTGGTACAGAGAAGAACATTTAGACAAGAAAATTCCTCTTAGATAATTTGATTAGTTAAGTTAAATTGCATAATAAATGAGTCACCCAAAATAAAAATGAAAGGTAAGCATGACAAAAATCAATACATCCATCATATCGGCCAAAAGTGGAAATGCTGGGTGTTACTATTATTTTGATATCCTTAAATAGCTTGACTTTGGCCACAATCTTACTAAACGCTAGAAGTGATAGATGGACACATCTACAACACGTGTCTTCTAACATGGACAAGCTATTACAGTCTATCAGGCTTTAGTGAAAAATATTAATAGCTCAACATGAATAATATAATTGTGAGTTTCATGTTATAGAATTGACTTAATCAAAAAAAAATTAGAAGGGAACTAAAACATCTAGGTGGTGGCCCAGTGGTAAAAGCTTGAGATCAAGAAGTTTGCTCCCTCTGTGGTCTCAGGTTCGAGCCATGTGGTTGCTCATATGATGGTCACTGAAGGCTTATATGATCGTTAATTTCAGGGCCCATGGGATTAGTTGAGGTACGCGCAAGCTGGCCCGGACACCCACGTTAAATTAAAAAAAAAGGATTTGATAAGTTAAAATTAAGAAATCTATTTTAAAAAACAAAACTCAAACTCTTTGAAGAAACAGTTCCAGGATCGGATCCGAGAAGCGAGAACTATGCTTAGGGGCAGAAACCTATAAAAGTCATCTTAATAAAATCAAGTGATTAGCATCTCACGACGGTTAGATTGGGTTGGATCCAATCTTCCCTCACTTTTTCAGGGATGGCAAATGCCTGGAAAAGAGAAAGCAACAAACAGCCAAGATACCTCTCTCCAATCCTTCTCCTCCTCTCACTATCTCTTTTCCTCCTGTTTCTCTTCTTTTTCTACGCTCGATCCCCATTGAATCCTCCTAACTCCACGCTTTATGTACCCCGAGTTTACCCAATCCCTCCTTTTGATTGCTTAAAATCTCCCCAAGCTCACCCTGTGGTTGCCAACATAGTGGAAAACCTCAAATACCCCTTCCTCTACTCTCTCTCGGATTTTGGGTCCTTGCCCGACAAGCCCCACAAGAACATTGTCAGGCTCCTGAAAGGAAAGCCTTTCAGAAAGCCAGATATTTCAGCCACGATTCAGCAACTTCTTGAAGGAATGAAAGGGAGAAATGGGTTGGTTGTGGATGTTGGGGCTAATGTGGGAATGGCGAGTTTCGCAGCCGCGGTTATGGGCTTTAAAGTGCTGGCTTTTGAGCCAGTGATTGACAACCTTCTGAGGATTTGTGATGGGATTTGGTTTAATCGTGTTGCGGACTTGGTTACTGTTTTTGAGGCTGCTGTCTCTGATCGGATTGGCAATATCACTTTTTACAAGGTAAAAAATCACTCTTTTCCCAAAATTTAATTCTCTTTTTAGGGCTAAGATTTATACTGGTTGATTGATTTAGCCTAATTTGAACCCTACTTCTTCCATCTGCTGTACTGAATACTCATCATCTTAGTCCTTTTAAACTGGCAGCTGGTAGGTCGGCTTGACAATAGTGCTGTTTCAGCCACTGGTGCAAAGTTGGCATTCAAGTCCAACGAAGAAATAGCCCTTCAAGTAAGGACCATCCCCCTTGACGAACTTATAACAGATTCAGAGCCTGTGTTGCTTCTCAAAATAGATGTCCAGGGATGGGAATATCATGTACTGAAAGGGGCATTGAAATTACTGTCAAGAAAGAAAGATGAAGCTCCCTACCTAATTTACGAGGAAGATGAAAGGTTGCTGCAAGCGAGCAACAGTAGTGCCAAAGAGATCCGGGATTTCCTCCGAAGTGTTGGTTATAGTCATTGTGTCCAGCACGGTACAGATGCCCATTGCACCAAGGATTAGTGAGCACCAGATCATTTCATGAGAAACACAACCTATCTAACTGAATGGCTTGGTTTCCAGACCCCATCACTTGCAAGGAAATGTAACACGTTGGCTGCTTGGTGCCTGTCATTTCTTCTTGCCTTGAGAAATTTTTAGGTATGCAGAGTTCGCATGTAAGCTGTAGAAGACTGCAATTTAGGGCCTCGGCATCTGTACTGACCGAGGAAAGTCAGATTTTCTTGGATGCATATTCAAGCTTTTCAATTGTAACTTCTCCTGATGCATTGATGTCTATGAAAATCTATGACCTCCTCTTTGTGTTGGCCAATTATTTTTGTTTACAAACATGGAGTAATCTTTCCATTTCTGTAAAAAAAATTTGTTACGGGAGATCTTGCAATCCTTGTACCATTTGGAAAACAAGAGTGGCAATCATCTTGCAAAAGTGGAAATGCTGGGTGTTACTATTATTTTGATATCCTTAAATAGCTTGACTTTGGCCACAATCTTACTAAACGCTAGAAGTGATAGATGGACACATCTACAACACGTGTCTTCTAACATGGACAAGCTATTACAGTCTATCAGGCTTTAGTGAAAAATATTAATAGCTCAACATGAATAATATAATTGTGAGTTTCATGTTATAGAATTGACTTAATCAAAAAAAAATTAGAAGGGAACTAAAACATCTAGGTGGTGGCCCAGTGGTAAAAGCTTGAGATCAAGAAGTTTGCTCCCTCTGTGGTCTCAGGTTCGAGCCATGTGGTTGCTCATATGATGGTCACTGAAGGCTTATATGATCGTTAATTTCAGGGCCCATGGGATTAGTTGAGGTACGCGCAAGCTGGCCCGGACACCCACGTTAAATTAAAAAAAAAGGATTTGATAAGTTAAAATTAAGAAATCTATTTTAAAAAACAAAACTCAAACTCTTTGAAGAAACAGTTCCAGGATCGGATCCGAGAAGCGAGAACTATGCTTAGGGGCAGAAACCTATAAAAGTCATCTTAATAAAATCAAGTGATTAGCATCTCACGACGGTTAGATTGGGTTGGATCCAATCTTCCCTCACTTTTTCAGGGATGGCAAATGCCTGGAAAAGAGAAAGCAACAAACAGCCAAGATACCTCTCTCCAATCCTTCTCCTCCTCTCACTATCTCTTTTCCTCCTGTTTCTCTTCTTTTTCTACGCTCGATCCCCATTGAATCCTCCTAACTCCACGCTTTATGTACCCCGAGTTTACCCAATCCCTCCTTTTGATTGCTTAAAATCTCCCCAAGCTCACCCTGTGGTTGCCAACATAGTGGAAAACCTCAAATACCCCTTCCTCTACTCTCTCTCGGATTTTGGGTCCTTGCCCGACAAGCCCCACAAGAACATTGTCAGGCTCCTGAAAGGAAAGCCTTTCAGAAAGCCAGATATTTCAGCCACGATTCAGCAACTTCTTGAAGGAATGAAAGGGAGAAATGGGTTGGTTGTGGATGTTGGGGCTAATGTGGGAATGGCGAGTTTCGCAGCCGCGGTTATGGGCTTTAAAGTGCTGGCTTTTGAGCCAGTGATTGACAACCTTCTGAGGATTTGTGATGGGATTTGGTTTAATCGTGTTGCGGACTTGGTTACTGTTTTTGAGGCTGCTGTCTCTGATCGGATTGGCAATATCACTTTTTACAAGGTAAAAAATCACTCTTTTCCCAAAATTTAATTCTCTTTTTAGGGCTAAGATTTATACTGGTTGATTGATTTAGCCTAATTTGAACCCTACTTCTTCCATCTGCTGTACTGAATACTCATCATCTTAGTCCTTTTAAACTGGCAGCTGGTAGGTCGGCTTGACAATAGTGCTGTTTCAGCCACTGGTGCAAAGTTGGCATTCAAGTCCAACGAAGAAATAGCCCTTCAAGTAAGGACCATCCCCCTTGACGAACTTATAACAGATTCAGAGCCTGTGTTGCTTCTCAAAATAGATGTCCAGGGATGGGAATATCATGTACTGAAAGGGGCATTGAAATTACTGTCAAGAAAGAAAGATGAAGCTCCCTACCTAATTTACGAGGAAGATGAAAGGTTGCTGCAAGCGAGCAACAGTAGTGCCAAAGAGATCCGGGATTTCCTCCGAAGTGTTGGTTATAGTCATTGTGTCCAGCACGGTACAGATGCCCATTGCACCAAGGATTAGTGAGCACCAGATCATTTCATGAGAAACACAACCTATCTAACTGAATGGCTTGGTTTCCAGACCCCATCACTTGCAAGGAAATGTAACACGTTGGCTGCTTGGTGCCTGTCATTTCTTCTTGCCTTGAGAAATTTTTAGGTATGCAGAGTTCGCATGTAAGCTGTAGAAGACTGCAATTTAGGGCCTCGGCATCTGTACTGACCGAGGAAAGTCAGATTTTCTTGGATGCATATTCAAGCTTTTCAATTGTAACTTCTCCTGATGCATTGATGTCTATGAAAATCTATGACCTCCTCTTTGTGTTGGCCAATTATTTTTGTTTACAAACATGGAGTAATCTTTCCATTTCTGTAAAAAAAATTTGTTACGGGAGATCTTGCAATCCTTGTACCATTTGGAAAACAAGAGTGGCAATCATCTTGCAATGATAAAATCTTGCATGATTTTGCATGGTCCTGCTTCGGAGTGTCAAGTATACACTTTTATTCGATTGGAGTTCCAAACTCACAAAATCCGCTCAACGCTAATTTTTACAACAAAAACATCAGAGTATATTGTTTCCACGGAGGAAAGCAAGAGTTAAGGTGGTGAAATTAACACGAGCAGCAGCAAAAGCATTGAACAAGGCACATCTTTTGGCGGCCACAAGATTCTATGGATGCTTACAAGTCGAACTTCTGAGCCCTGTCATGCAGTGGCAAGAAAATTACGACGATTTATCTTACAAATTTGTCCTTCCAGCCAACTCAGACGATGATTGGCCATACAATAGTCAGGACTCAGGACCGTAATCTTGTCAGGTACCAAACACAAAAAAACACCATTTTTGGGGAGGCACGTGTGGCGTTATTCAGCTGTAGCATCAGACCTGATTCGCTCGTACAGTTGGTAAATCAGAGTAGACCTGGACATCTGAGGTTCCCTTTCCAGCACTGACATTACATCCTTAACAGAAATGGTACGAACCACCTTGGTTTGAGGCACAATTGCTTGATTCCTTCCACATTTCCTACCAGCTCCTGTCAAAGGAAAAAAGGTAAGGTTAAAAACCAAACAAATGTAATGAACACCATAATACATAATGTGATTACGAAAAGAAAGTTTGCTCCAGCATGTGTCCCTCGAATTGTCACACTTACCAGATGCAGAAGAAGGAACCACATGGCTCCTTTTTTCTGCTTCGAGATTTTCCATCATATTTCTTCCTGATGGTGATAGAGGTTTGCGGTTCACATCTTTAACTGGCTGGGAACCGGATGCCCCCTCCATCCCTCCTTCACGTTTCTGCCGGGCTTGCTCAGCCATTAGTTGCCATTTTGACAGTATGTCATCTCCCCCAACAGCTGCTCGAGCAGCAACATTAGCAGCTGTTGTCCTCATTTTGTCATCCTCCTCTTTGTTAACCTACATAGTTATAGAAATTAGAAAAACAGAGATTTGTTTTATTTGGCTAGAAGGCAAACTTTTAATACTTGCAACATCTTTAATACCTTCACTGATTTCACTCGACCTTCATCTTTCTCCTTCTCACCTTCACCTCCATTGTCACCCTCCGGCTGTATACAGAGATACAAAGTACGTGAAAAGTTAAGGAATTCATGCTTGAACAAATATATCATATGTAGAAATATTACGTATGTACTTGTGCATTGTTCTTTATGAATGTACTTCTTGAATCATATATAATGACAGTTTAAGAAAGTGTATTGTTCTATATGAGCATGCAATTCTTGAATCATATATTAAGAAAGTAGATAGTATCAAACAAAGCACCCACTTCGTTAACTTTTTGGAGCTTTTCTGCTTCAGCCTGCTTTTTCTCCAATTCTTCCTGAGCTTTCCGGTTCATTGTCATGATCTGTTGCCGAACATCTGAAGTGATTAGAGTCTGGTGTCTTGGCTTCTCGGCATCAACACGCTGTAGAGATCCAATTTAAATCATGAAAGATGATTAAAGTAAGCAAATAAATCCAAGAACAGAGAAAGAGTCTGAGAAGTTAGCGAAAAGAAAACAAAAACTCACCTGTTTTGACAGCCTTATCATGTTACTTATTAGTCCGCGCATCCTTTCTTCCACACACTAAAAATTGAATTCCACAAGAAAACGTGTGAAAATTATCTCAAAAAATGGACCAAGAGCTAGCAACTCACCAAGGACAAGCATCGCTCCACATCAGTGCCAAAGTTCTTCAAACCACATTTGGCCACTGTAACAGATAGACCGATAAATATCAAACCATGTGAATAATACTGCCTTCCATAAAGCACAAAGTGCATAGACAAATGGATTTACAGCGGACATAACAGGGGCCAAAAAACAAAAATACTAACTGATCTCTCCTAATTTTTTCTTCAAAGGAGTTTTCTGCAACATCAGCCTTTCTTCTTCTTCTTGTACAAACCGTCGCGATGCTTCGGAAACTCGACTGTCCTCCTTTGGCCCTGAAAATAGCTGTTCTTCCTCTTCCTATATCAAAGCAAAACATCCTAAGAATTCCAAGCTTATTTGTCAAAGGAGTGTTTTTCCTTGCTAGATGATACTTTTGTACACACAATCTTGATGGTTGCAAAAAATACCCTGAGATTAACTCCACTGACAGCAGTGACATCATTGAGTTGTTCAATGCTTTGATCCGAAAAAGCCCCAGATACCTTATGCTTCTTACTGCATGTTATCCCATAGATTATGCATCAAACATGATTGAAAAAGAGCTTTTAATAGAATTAAAGAAATAAATGAGTCAATTAAAATCATTCATGGTCCATAAAAGGAGCTATTTTACGTTGACGCAGGTGGAGAAGAACCAAGTGCTTCAAATGGCTTCTTTTGGCCAACAGAAGGCTTTTTGGGAGGTGTTCTTGCATTAACTCCAGCAGGAGAAGCTACAGATGAGATTCGCAAGCCTGCCTGATAACATATAGAAGCAAAAAGGATATTATTCATCAACGGACAGAAAATGCCTAGTTTAATCATTCCAGCAGTTTTGTTTGTGAAATTGAGTGCAAAAAACATATTTCTGATGAGTTAAATTAAAAAATCTTAATAAAATTTCATGGGATTGGAGAATCTGTATACCATATTGACTCTCAATCTGAGTCAAACCACAGGGAAATAAGCTGGTAAAGACAAATTCACTCATATATTCCACCAGAGCTAGGAGCCAATGTTAAGACAGAGGATGCTTTTAGCTATATACCATGTTGACACAGGAGCTTTCAGAAGATTTTTATTTGCTTAGTAATTTTAGTTTTTTTATTTGGTTAAGAAAATGCTTGTGTTATTTGGATTCACTATTAGTCCTATAACTTTTAATAGTGCTTCCTTTTCTGATGAGGATTAGGATTTAGACCTACAACTAGTATAAATAAGGCTGCCTATGCTATTATTCCAAACATTTCGTATATTTTATCAATCGGTTTATGTTTTAGAGACTGTCTACAAACTGTAAACTTATTTTTCCAGTTCCAGCTTCAATTTTCTTCTAGTTTAGACATCATATTTACTGTTCTTTGCTATTTTGATTTGATATCTCTTCCCACTATACATCATAGTCACACACCAAAAGAGTACTTGAGTTTTGCAAAATGCAGGGTGACATTTGTGGTTCATTTTCAAGGATCTTGGAGAAAGGCTACATTTTTCAACCAGTTTCAAAGTAGCTTCCTTCAATGAAGCAGGTTCAAGTCCAACTAACTCCAGTTTATTTGCTCATTGTGTAATGAGAGAGGCCTACCCCCATTTGTGTAGCTCAAGACTCAAAAGGCCACCCGATTAACCCAAAAAAAAACGTCATCATGTTTCATCTCAACAGCTGGATAAATCATCATTGGCTAAAAGAGTTGGGCTTGTGCAGCACCAAAAAACTCCAACCTAATAACTATTGCTAATTGGTCCAACCACCATTAACTGATTGACAAAGAGTCAGGGATGCAGAGCAATTTGCATTATTTCTACCACTTTTTTCAATCCCTGTTTCCCAATCATATATGTTTGCTCTCATTGATGCTTGGTATAAGATATCAAGTTTCTCCTATGCCCAATGGACAAGTTATTTTAATCCAGCCTCATCAATGTTCATGGTAACAAGAATAGAACAAAATCAAATGTTTCTAGCATTACATGAAATTAATTATCCATTGCAAATTAGTAGGAACTACTGGGGAGTTTTCACCACTTGAAAACATAAGACCAAAGTAAAAATGAAAAAAGAAAGAAAGAAAGTTTAAAAGTAAAGCAGCCATGCAAAAAACAAATGGTCGTGTTCTTCTGTAAATGTTTAACCTGTCAGATTAAGAATTCATCTAGTGGTTAAAAAACGGCCTATAAGATGGTAGATAAACTATGAAATCAAGACCTAACAACTAGATGTGCTAGAATTATATTCATGATCAGTATGAAAGTACCTGGCCATTGGGGTCCATTTGAGTCGCAATTGAAGGGGGGGCAGAATTGGGAGGCACTGTTGAAAAAACAATTTTAGTAGACTGCTTGTCTAAAGATTGATCCTTTAAATTTCCTGAAATTGCATTTCCCTTTTCAACAGGTGATGGAGACAGCACTTGAGGGCTCGACAACTGGGGTTTGTTCTGCTGCTCACCAGCCTGTTCAAGCAAACCTGGTTTTACATAATTCAACGAAGAGAATGAAGCAGGACTTTTCTCTCTATTTGATGGTGCTTGCCAAGGAGCTGAATTCTGTTGCAATGCTGATTTGTTTGTATAATGGGAAACAGAACCACTGTGCACTCTACTAGGATCATCAGCAGAATTTTGCCTCTCAAACTTCGGCGTGCTTATCATGCTGTGCATTGGCCCTCCTATTTGAGTCACACCCAGATTTTGATGATGTGGAATTTGCCTTGTTTGTGGATCATGGGGTTGTGGCTTCACAGATGGTCCTGAAGTACTAACATTTGTCCCAGAATATGGATGGTAATTACCACCACTGCTTCCATACATTGGAAAGGAAGTTGGTGGAAAGTTCACATGTTGTTGTTGCTTGTTCTGCCCTTGCATTGAAATAGAGGATCGCTCTCTTTCTTGATTGGAAATGCTGGCATTGGAGGAATGTGATTGGCTCGCTTGCATTACAAGAGAATCTGGCTTCCATTCTACCGCTTTGGATTTCTGAGAATTGACAATGCTTGAATCAGTCTGCAATTGGACTGCTGAAGGAGGATTATGAGATGGTTCTGCAGGAATAGATCCCCTCGGGTGAAGTACAGAATGATGTGGATCAGGAAACTGAGCAGCACTGATACCAGCAGGCATTCGCCCATCGAGCTGGCGACCAGCTTGAGGCTGTAACTGGGATTGGTTGGTACCTGGCTGCAGTGCAGGACAAGCTAGTTTTAGCCTAATATCACTAAGAGAGTCCTAAGCTCATTACAATTTCACTAGCCCATGCATTACTTGCCTGTGATTGCAGTTGTGCAGCTGCCAGCCTGAGCACTTGATCCCCAACAATATTTCTCATGAGTCTGACAAATTGGTCTTTTGCAATTTCATTTTTCTAAAAATAACAAAGGAAGATATATCATAATAATAACCAGTCCCGTGCATAAAAGAGAAAGCACAAGAACAAAGAAATTCATGTCAGAGACCCACCCTCAGTTTATTATATAAAGTTTGTAGCTGCATCTCTCTGTCTTTATCAAGATGAGGCTTTAAGGCAGGCAACAATATCGCAAAAGGTATCTGCTTGCTATTCTTTTGGTTGCCTGCCTGATCTGTGCCTGCAGTTTGCTGATTGCTCATCTTCTGAAAATTTAAAAAGTGAGGATCACCATCAGAACTTTGCATTTTATCAGGCTCGGATTTTGGGATAGGATTTTTCTCATAGCTTTGCATCCCAATCGATTGAGGAGTCTGGAGAGGAGCCTGTTCCACAAGCTCTTGTTTAATATCATCTTGGGATGTTTTCTTAAGTAATGGCGGGTGGGTTGGTTCCTGTGGGAAACCCCCCTGCTGCTGTTGGTTCTCAGCATTAGGTCCATTCTGCTTTGTCTCCATTGCAGATGTGTGCTGCTCCTGATGATGTTGTCGTTGAACATTTTTTGCATCAAGTTCCTCGGTATTATTGGCATTGCCAATTTTCCCTGCAGTTGGCCGATTAGGAAATTGTTGGCTGGAACTTTAATTGTTTTCATGGCACAAAACTACTATGTTTTACAATTGTGTACAATAAATAATCAATATTTTAAATATATTCCAGACACGCGAGAAGAGTATCGGCAAGTCCAGGAAGAAATCTGTACTTTTCAAACAAGCTTTCTAACAAGAATAGGCATAACTTTTAATCTAACTGTTAGATTGGACTAAAATTTTGTCAGCTCATTCTACCTCCCTGGTTCTGTAGTAGGTCAGCTAACTATAACCACCTACACGCTAGTTTCTTTCTCTACAGTTTAAGGCCATAAGATTTAGGAATTGAGAAATCCTAGCTTTCTATCTTTCGCTGCGTCAACTAACTTGACGAAAGTATGAAAAGACTAAACACAAGCACAAGTATTACTGCAAATATGATAAACTGACTAGCTACTTGACAACCCGCAGCAATTAAACGAGCACAATACCAAAAAAAAAATTATTAACTTCTCCAACTTTATATGCTTACATATTAATCCTAATCTCCACTTTCTCATATTTCAGCCTAAATCATGTAATTCTATACTGCCAGTAAATTATAAGAAACTGAATTAATTGATTAAAAT
>Ga0307517_10004017_pt1 | contig 22780 bp, 32 predicted proteins | sample 23_EM_MG_FD_194515 | JGI IMG/M metagenome (GOLD analysis project Ga0307517, IMG submission 194515) | Populus trichocarpa ectomycorrhiza microbial communities from riparian zone in the Pacific Northwest, United States - 23_EM | ecosystem: Host-associated > Plants > Roots > Unclassified | place... | reverse complement strand
CCGAAACACCAAAGACATGACGTACCGGACAATATAGTCGTGGAACTTGGGTTCCAACTTCTCACCAGCCGGTGCCTCAATGTCAAACACGGCGAGGGTGCAAGCGATATTAAGAAATAGGGTCCGAAGAACAAACAGTTTTCCGGGACATATCCTGTCAACACACGTCAGAGAGCGGCAAGAGCTGCAGCCTGTCCGGGGTCGTACCGTCTGCCCGTGCCAAAAACGCGATCCTCGGGATCCTTCACGGAGCGATCCAACTTCCCGTCCTTCAAGAACCGCTCAGGATCGTACGTGTGCGGCGAAGGGTATACAGTTTCGTCAAAGCATACTGCCCTGCACGTGGTGAGTAAATGGCCCGCGTACCATTTCGCGACAGTCGCCTTATAAGACATAACACTTACCAGATATTCTCAACGATCGTGGTACCAGCAGGTATGAAATACCCCTTATATACGCCGTCCTCCACGGCACGTTTCGGGATTCCAATCGGACCTGGGCAACTCCACCGGAGCAGTTCCTTGATCAACGCAGAGATGTACGGCAAGTCTTCCTGATCTGAGAGTTGGGGTAATCGTTCGGATCCTACGATCCTGTCCAGCTCCTCTTGCGCCTTTCTCACAACGCGAGGGTGTAAAGCCATGACAAGGAAGAAGGCTCGCGTGACTGCGTAGGTCTGCCGTCACTCACAAATGAGCTTAGATACGAATATTGGAAAGGCGGAATCCTTACGGTACTAACCGCGGCTATTGTAATGTCATGAATGAGCACTCCCGAGTGTATCTCCGACAAATTATCTCACCCGTATACGCGGTCGCAGTCATGGATCGGATTATACTCTCGTCAAATCCTTGACCGGCAAGTTCTTCCGCACGGTCAAAACACGAGGCGGCAATGGATGCATTGGTCCCATTGACCTTGCCGTTCTTCAGTCACAAAAATGAGATGTACGTATAGGTCATCGACAGACCTTCAAAGTCTCCTTGACGTGATCGAGTGGGCCATTGATGGCGACACCAAACAGTTCTCGACCGGCTTTGGCGAATTGTTTGAACCCAGCGCCAGGGAACCAGTCCGGGACATATTTCACTTGAGACAGGATTATCAGCCGGGTGTTACAGGGATTCGGGGATTCGGGGACAAACGTATTGGAAGTGTATCAACGAGGAACCTGCCAGGTACCAAGGAACTTTCGAGGTGTTCTAGTGCCCTTTCCGCGGTTTGCAAGAACTTGTCTTCGTGGGACTTGATGTCCATACCGTATGTCATTTCCATGACAAGAGCCCCAGTGACACTAAGGATCGGGAGTAAGTGTGGGACATGTGATGACGATCGTGCACGGAAGAACCAACAATCGGATGTGACCCATGAAATCGTCGGGAGTTTCAGCGAGACGAGAGAGAAGGCGGAAAGTATATTTGTTGACATAATTATCAAACCTCGATACCGCATTCGCGTTCAGGAACTCGTGAAAGAGCCTGCGACATCTTCTCCATTGGTTTCCGTAACCAAACAAGACAAAATTCCACGAGAGCACATCCATGCTTTAAGTTGGCGGTTACCGAAGGAAGAAGCGACGATACAGATGGCTTACAGCTCAGGCATCGGCATGGGTGGCTGATCTCGCATCGTATGCATTAGTGAGCGTTAACTAGTAAGCCTCACAAGGAGCTCACTCGATCAGAGTAGATGTTGGACCGCTTCTCCAACAGATCTGTGATAGCCTCGGTGCTGCTCAGAACCACAAAGTCCTTTGTAAGTAGCTTGAGATATAGCACATCCGTATCTTGGATCGATAGAACCTTAGTTGGACGGTATTCGGTGAAAGTAGAGCGGACACTTGCCAGATTTCTGTGCCAAAGTGGTGAATGTTTTCCACACTGGGATGTCCTGAGGGACGTCCAAGATGTTGCCGATGAGCGGGTACCCCTTCGGTCCCGGTGGATATGACGGCCTGCTCCTATTCTTTTGCCATTTCCAGATGAGAGCCAACGATGCAGCGGCACAAAGCGAGGCGGTAAACAGGGCCTCGTTGTTGATCATGTTGAGAGGTAAGCTGGGAGAGGTTCGGCAGAACGGGAGCCATCGGTCTCGTCCGTTCAGCCCCAGCTTTATACCCGGTCGGTGAGTGGGAACGCCAAGACGTCATTGGGGGCTGAACAGGAATAGTTGCTGGACGTTCTGATTAGATAGTTCCAGTCTGTCACGTAAGTCTGTCGTTGAGATCGAGTTACCTGAACCATCTCACGTGTTGACAATAGATTGCCCTGTGGGTAACACGTACCCTAAATGTTCCGTAAGCTTTCCGAACTTGAACCCGACGGTGTATCCCTGGTGTAGTCTGGCGCCTGAACCGGTGGGAGCGTATGTTTTGGCAACAACCCTACCTACGCGTTGGCCAGTTGCTGCCCGAAGGAGAGTACGACGCGTCGCAGTTCGATTGCAAGCGCTCCAACCCATAGATCTTACCGTCCCAAATAGGCGTCGAACTTTGGGTCGCACTTGTTCCTTTGGTGTCTGCCCTCCCCTCCCCGCATCGGCGTCCGTGTTGCCGTTTTGCGGCGTAGCTGTTGCGGGTTAAAGTGCCGAGCCGAAAAAGATGACAAGCACCCCGATCTTCGGCCTTCCGATTGACGTGGAGATCGGGACCCTTGCCATCTTACAGCAGGTTGCATTTCGATAGACAGTTTCCGATGAGATGCGGCCCCAACTCGTTCATTTTTTGATGGTATTGGGGCTCGGCACCCCGGCATGGCGCGTCACATGTGAACTTGAGCCTGACACTTCGTGCCACGAGGTGCCACGCATAGATGTATTCATGCAAGGATAGTAGTGCCCCCAGTTCAAGAGTCCATTGATAAAACAAGCGAAGTCTCAGACCTGTAGGCACCTTTTTGGACCGTGAGGTAACGTGAATCGTCGAGAAATATCGCGGCAGATATAACAAACTCATGCTCACTCCTTCTGAACGACGAATCCAGTCTCTGCCTCGGTGAGTCTTGTGACACCCTGGGTGTTGCACTCGTGGGAAATCCCATCATACGTCACCCCTGGGCCTTCTCTCGTTTCCTCCTTCCATCAAGATATTCCTGGGAGGGTAGCCGGGTATGGGGACTGCCCTGGGGTCCCGCCTCTCGTATTTATTCAATATGGTGTAATTATGTTATGTGAACATGGGTTTTCGGCCCCATTCGAAATGGGTGACCACAAAAGTGCGTGAAATAAAATACGCAAAAGATATCACTCCTGCAGAACATCAAACGCAGTAGATCCTGCTAAACACGGCCTTGAACGGATGAGAAGCGAATGAGGAATCCTCGATTTTCGAGCGGCAGTGGAGCGAGGATCGCCAGCCCACCGCGCGGATTGATGGGATTGATCGCGACCTCCCTTTTGGGAACGCGCGGCCATTGTGCTTGCACCCGGGTGCACGCCATTCCCCTCGCGTTTGGGGCTCGCACAGGTAAGTTGTGGCTTAGTCCTTTAATGTACTGACTGCCACAATGCATGTCTAGGGTCCGACAGCGTACCGGTGTCATCCGGCACGAGTTAGGTTACCCTCGCCCCGGGGGGGGGGGGTAGAAATCCGCGCACTGTTGCCCCTACAGGTGAGTGCTCAGTAATTCCTTTCATACATCTTCTGTACTGATATAAACGAAGGGAATTAAGCCAAATTCTGGCCCGGTTCGTTCGGTTTTTGACCCCGCTCCAGGGGGAGTAAAATCGAAAGAATTGCGATTGCGCCTGAACCCGGTCCACTGTAGTTCCGTCCTTTTGAGCAATTATTATGGTATGTATTTTCAAGGTGAAGAAGCTCCTCCCACGCAATCGCGTCCACGTTTCCTGCCTTGGCAGAGGTGGACGTGTTCTGGGCCATCTTTTACTCCTGCGCATGGTACGTTGTTTCTCCCTCTTTGGCGCGTTACCTACACGTTATAGGGGTTGATGTATATGGAGTAACGCCCCCTGCATGCTACGTGTACTGCAGGGTACGTTCGCGCATACCTGTCTGCACTCGTCAACACAGATGTCACACAACGAAAAGACCTGCAAAAGTCTCGTTACCCCTGGAGACTGAGAGGAATCCGTGATTCGGTCAATGGCATTCCGGTGCGCCTTTGATACTCCTGGACCTGCTACATTACATGAGGGCCCGCAGCCGGGCGAGAGATGCGGGCGAGGATCATTCGGTCCGGGGGCCGAGCGGCGGGTTTCCTTGAGTTCCACTCCGATCTGTGGATCCGACATGAATGATCACGCTGGCTGTGTTATTTATAGTAGCGATGCTTAGTGGCATGGAGAGATAGTGATACCCAAGACCTATGGTGGACGATACAATTACGATGTGTAACTTCACGTATGTTTGTGCTTTCATGAGAAGTCCCTACTGTACGTTACATGCGCGTGCATAAAAAAAAGGCTTTCCCTGCTGCTCCTTTTTAACGAAAGAGTCGGAAGATACCTTGACCTCATCAAACCTGCCGATCCTATTGACTTCTCAAAGATTTCAGCCGCTAAGGTTCGACGAAGTGAGGACTTCGCAGTTCCTCTCACGCGTTATCACCATCGCTCGTCCGCAAGTTTTCTGTAGTCAAACAAATCCAGAACAAGTCAGGTTTCTAAAAGCACAAGAGCTAGCATTGAACAATCGCATCATCTACTACTTCCTTCTAGTCCAAACCCGCCATCGCATCCTTTACAATCTTCACTTTGGCCGCTGATCGAGGTTTGATCACACATTTGAAGGGAAGGGGTTCTCTACGAAGACAACAGACACACAACAAATCAGTAAACCCCGTAAACTCATTTTAACAGAAACACCAAAAGACACGACGTACCGGATGTTAGTTTCGTGGAAATTGGGTTCCAACTTCTCACCGGCCGGTGCCTCGATGTCAAACACGGCGAGGGTGCAAGAGATAGTAAGGAACAGGGTCCGAAGAGCAAACCATTTTCCGGGACATATCCTGGCAACAGGTGTCAGAGAGCGGCAAGAATTACAGACTGTGCGGGGTCGTACCTTCTTCCCGCTCCGAAAATGCGATCATCAGGATCCCTAACGGAACGATCCAACTTCCCGTCCTTCAAGAACCGCTCAGGATCGTACGTGTGCGGTGAAGGGTATACGGTTTCATCATAGCATATTGCCCTGTACATGGTGAGCAGACGACCCACGTACCATTCTACGACAGTCGCCGTATAAGGCACAGTACTTACCAGATATTCTCAACGATCGTGGCACCCGCGGGTATGAAATACCCCTTATATACGTCGTCCTTCGTGGCACGTTTCGGGATTCCCATCGGACCCGGGCAGCCCCACCGGAGCAATTCCTTGATCAACGCGGAGATGTACGGCAGGTCTTCCTCATCAGAGAGTTGGGGTAATCGTTCGGATCCAACGACCCTGTCCAGCTCCTCTTGCGCCTTCTTCACAACGTGAGGGTATAAAGCCGCGACAAGGAAGAAGGTTTGTACGACTGCGTTGGTCTGTATCATTCACAAATGAGTCTGGATATGAATGTTGGAAAGACGGAATCCTTACGGTATCAACCGCGGCTATTGTAATGTCGTAAGTGAGCACTCCCAGGTGTATCTCCGACAAATTATCTCACCTATATATGCTGTTGCAGTCATTGCTCGGATTACACTCTCGTCAAATCCTTGACCGGCAAGTTCTTCCACACGGTCGTAACACGAGGCGGCAATGGATGCATTGGTCCCATTGACCTTGCCGTCCTTCAGTTACAATAATGAGGTGTATGTATGGGCCATCGGCAGACCTTCAAAGTCTCCTTCACGTGATCGAGTGGGTCATTGGCGGCGGCATCGAACAGTTCCCGACCCTCCTTGGCGAATTGTTTGAACCTAGCCCCAGGGAACCAGTCCGGGACATGTTTCACTTGAGACAGTATTATCAGCTGGGTGTTAGAGTGATTCGGTGATTCGGGGACAAACATATTGGAAGTGTATCAACGAGGAACTTGCCAGGTATCAAGGCGCCTCCGAGGTGGTCCAGCGCCCGTACTGCGGTTTGCAAGAACTTGTCTTCGTGGGACTTGATGTCCATGCCGTAGGTCATCTCCATGATAAGAGCCCCGGTGGCACTACGGATCTGGGGTAAGTGCGATACATATGATGACGGCCGTACGCGGAAGAACCAACAATCGCGTGTGACCCATGAAATCGGCGGGAGTCTCAGCGAGACGAGAGAGAAGGCGGCAAGTATGTTTGTTCAAATAATCGTCAAACCTCGATACCGCATTCGCGTTCAGGAACTCGTGAAAGAGCCTGCGACATCTTCTCCATTGACTTCCGTAATCAATCGAGAGAAAATTCCACGAGAGCACACCCATGCTTTAGGTTGGCAGTTAGGGGATGAGGATGCTTGGACGATATGAATGGCTTACAGCTCAAGCATCGGCATGTGTGGCTGATCTCCCGTTGCGTTAGTCAGCGTTAACTCGTAAGCTTGACAAGGAAACTCACTCGATCAGAGTAAATATTGGATCGCTTCTCCAACAGATCCTCGATATCTTCGGTGCTGCTCAGAACCACGAAGTCCTTTGTAAGTAGCTTGAGGTATAACACATCCGTATCTTCGATCGATGGGGTCTTATTCGGATGGTCTTCGATGAAGGTGGAGCTGGCACTTACCGGATTTCTGTGCCAAAGTGGCGAACGTTTTCCACACTGAGATGTCCTGAGGGACGTCCAAGATGTTTCCGATGAGAGGGTAACCCTTCGGCCCCGGAGGGTATGGCGGTCTGCTCCTATTCTTTTGCCATTTCCGGATGAGGGCCAGCGATGCGGCGGCACAAAGCGAGGCGGCAAGCAGGGTCTCGTTGCTGGTCATGTTGAGAGGTAAGCTGGGAGAAGTTCTGTGGACGAGGAGCCATCGACCCCAGCTTTATACCCGGTCGGTGAGAGGGAACGCCGTGGAACCGTTGGAGGCTGAACAGGGAGAGTCGTCGGACGTTTTGATTGGGTGGTTCCAGTCTGCCACGTAAGTCCGTCGCTGGAATCGGGGTATCTGAACAATTTACTGTGTTGACAATCCTACTAAAGTTCCATGTGCTCTTGCGAGCCTGAATTTGAATCCGGTGGTGTACCCTCGGTGTAGTGTCACGGTGGCGCTTGAACCGGCAACAAGCGTATGCTTCGGAAACAACCCTATTTCGCCACGAATGGTTGTTGCCGTCTCACTTCGACTGCAAACGCTCCGACCCACCTTTTCTTCCCGTCGTAACCATCCCAAATGGGCGTCGAACCCTGGGTCATACTTGTTCCTCCGGTGTCTTCTCCCCTGCGTCTTGGCGTTTGATTCAAAAAAGATGGCAAGTGCTCCAATCTTCGACCTTCTGTTTTCATCCATAGGCTTGGAGATCGGGACCCTTGCCATCTCATTCAGTCCACCGGGCCGCAGTACTCTTGTGGTTTATCGCAGAGCGGTGTCGGCCCCCGTGGAATTTCCGCAAAGAGGCTTTCTGTATGTGGAGTCCCAACATTTTCATTCGCCTCCTGCTTCTCATGACGTCATGTTACGGAACCCTTGGGTGTTCTTCGTGTTTTATTTCCCCCGGCGCGCCCGGAGGCTCCCACCCATTCTTACCATCGCCCGTCTGCGAGTTTTCTGTAGGGATACTAGTCCAGAACTACGAGCCAAGCGCCTGAAAGCACAAAACTTGACCGTTGACGTTGAGCAATCGCCTTCAAACCCGCCATCGCATCTCTGACTAATTTCATTCTGGCCTCTGATCGAAGCTTGGTCACACATTTGGGAGGAAGGGTCGACGGGGGTAACAGATACACGACGAATCAGTAAACCCCCTCAGCTTGCTTTAATCGAAGCCCCGAAAGACACGGCGTACCCGACGAGAGATTCGCGGAACTTGGGCTCCAGTGTCTTGCCAACCAGTGCCTCAATGCCAAACACGACGATGGTGCAAACGGTATTAAGAAGCTGGGCCGGAGAGCAAACCACCTTCCGGGACGTATCCCATCAACAGGCGTCAGAGAGCGATAAGATTGCGTTGGAGGACGCGAATGTCGACCACATGCTTGGTGTCTTCTCACCCACCAGCACGGGCCAACTTGATGATGTCTGGGATGCCTGGGACGATCTCGTGGAGTACCTTTATTGGTTCGTTGCGCCGGGGCCAAAGGTTGAAGGGCTTCCAGATCAACATTCTCCAGCGGTGGGTGACTATCCATAAGGTTTTACCGGTTACCCTTGATACATGTTAAGAAAACTGTCAGGACCCCATCAACTATTCAGGGTCGCGGGCACCTTTTATGGTGGTGCGGATAATCACTCAGTGATCCCAGTGATATTACGTGGTCGGCCTTTGGAGACTTCCATAACGTGTCTACAGTTCGATCCAGAAGTTAATGATATTGAGCCGATTGGGAAAACGAAACACAACACTCAGACCGAGGTGACCTAACCCCCCCTCCGCCATTCCCGCCTCCGCATGGAGCCCAAATGTTTCTATGGCATACCCCACCACAGAATCAAAAACGTTCGCGTATCACTATACGACGAAGCAGATGCCCCCATCAGCCTACCATTGTGAGCCTCACTATCTTCATCTCGCGTTTTGTCAGAAGTCCTGACGCCCAACCCACCCGCTCCCCTTCCACTTTCCCTGTCCGCTTGTGGAGCCCCTCTTTAGAGTTCCGATTTCCGCGTCCCGGCACTCCGGACGGCCCGATCATTTAATATTGATCGATGATCATCCATGCTGTCCGGAGATACTACATACGTCATTCCCCCCTCGCGTCGGATATAACACTCTTTTATCTTGCGTACCAGTCCTTAATACAATGGAGCAGAAGTTAAGTTTTTCTCGGCAAGGACCTTCCGGTGGACGAGGGCGGCTTCAAATTCCCACGTTCGCAGCTTCTATGAGAGTCAGTGCCGGAAATGATCGGTGGTTGTCAAGCTAAGGTTTGAGCCCGATTGACGACCACTGGTCCGCCAAGTAAAGTTAGACATTGACTGGGGGAGGGGTGCGGCACTGTCCCGACGGCATCGGATTGTGCATGTCACTGATAAACCCGTGTAAGCGTAGTCCATCCGCCTTCGGATGCGGTTTCCCCGGCACTTACGTAAGTAAGTAGAGGTCAAACGATCCCCGGCCCGCCAAATCGGGACCCCCGGGGCCATCGTTCCTCTAGTTATCCCTCCTTCCACAGCGATGTCCTGGCGATAAATTCGGCACCACTTCGTAGTTATAATGCACTTCTGTAACCCTGTACGGTTTTTAACACGATCTTGAGGCAAAATGAAGAAGATACATCGTTCTTTAGGTTTTGGCGAGATACCGTTCTCGATGCTGAGTTCTGAGTCCCAAGAGGTCGGAAAAGCTGCAAGATTTCAGGGTTGCGTCGTCAGAGCAATAACTACGCCCGTTCCAATTCTCTTCTTGTGGTGGAAATTCATGGTTTCTTTGCAAAACGTCCACCACTCGTGCGAGTGGTCCACTGGATTCTGAGACAATCTTTTCGCTGCATATTTCTATCCAGCGCTGGCCTATCGTTACGTCGCGTAGAGATCCAAGATGATCTTTACATTTACCCCAATGTGACCATCCACCCGTGTGATTTGTGCGCTGTGGAACGAACCAACGAAAGCGTTGTCGAGCGTCCGAGCTCAGGCTTCAAGAGCAGAGGGTCCCCGTGGTGACCAAAAGGCATCCGTCTTTGTGGTTGGTCGTAATCGTCGCGATTGTGACAACATCGTACCTGCTACACGAGCAATGTCCATGATGCAATGAGAAGTGGTGGACAAAAAGCAGATATTGCCCACAAAACCGACTCCTCTACAATGCACAAAAATGAAAGAACGAGTAAGCATGCAGAGCGCCCTTCAAGGTAGTGATGGGGGGATCGCGAAACCCTCGAGCTGGGCCTGTTACCCGTATACCAACTAACTTAGGATCAGCAGTTACGATCCACTCAAAGTGAGTGACAGCTGTTTCGTTTGTTAAGGGTATCCGCTGGTTTAGATCTGCCGTTAATGTCCCAAATATTTCGGCCGCCAACGTTTGATGAAATGAGGAATACTGGCTTCGCGGTTCCTCTCATGCGTTATCACCACCGCTCGTCTGTCTGCGAGTTTTCCGTAGGCACACAAATCTAGAACAAGTCAGGAGTCTAAAAGCACAAGAGCTAACATTTAACAATCGCAACATCCACCACTTCCTTCTAGTCCAAACCCGCCATCGCATCCCTAACAATCTCCACTCTGGCCGCTGATCGAGGCTTGATCACACATTTGAAAGGATAGGGATGTCTGCGGAGACAACAGACACGCGACAAATCAGGAAACCCCCAAACTTATTTTAACGGAAACACCAAAAGACACGACATACCGGGTGAGAGATTCGTGGAACTTGGGTTCCGGCTTCTCACCAACCGGCGCCTCGATGTCAAACACGGCGAGGGTGCAAGAAATATTGAGGAACAGGGTCCGGATAGCAAACCATCTCCCGGGACATATCCTATCAACAAGCGTCAGAGAGGGGTCAGAACTGCAGCCTGTACAGGGTCGCACCGTCTGCCCGTGCCAAAAATGCGATCCTCAGGATCCTTCACGGAGCGATCCAACTTCCCGCCCTTCAAGAAACGCTCAGGATCGTACGTGTGCGGCGAAGGGTATACAGTTTCATCATAGCATATTGCCCTGCAGATCGTAATTAGACGTCCCAAGTAGCGTTCTACGACAGTTGCCGCACAAGACATAATACTTACCAGACATTCTCGACAATCGTGGCACCCGCAGGTATGAAATACCCCTTATATACGTCGTCCTTCGTGGCACGTTTCGGACCTCCAATCGGATCCGGGCAGCCCCACCGGAGCAGTTCCTTTATCAACGCGGAGATGTACGGCAGGTCTTTCTGATCAGAGATTCGTGGTAAACGTTCGGATCCTACAATCCTGTCCAGCTCCTCTTGCGCCTTCTTCACAACATGAGGGTGTAAAGCCGCGACAAGGAAGAAGGTTTGCAGGACTGCGTAGGTCTGCCGCCATTCACAAATAAGCTCAGACGCGGACGCTGGAGGGATGGGATCCTTACGGTATCAACCGCGGCTATCGTAACGTCATACATGAGCACTCCCGAGTGTATCTCCGATAAATTATCTCACCCATATACGCCGATGCAGTCATCAATCGGATTACACTCTCGTCAAATCCTTCATTCGCAAGTTCTTCCATCCTGTCGAAACACGAGGCGGCAATGGAGACATTGGTCCCATTGACCTTGCCATTCTTCAGTCCCAGAAACGAGATGTATGCATAGGCCATCGACAGACCTTCAAAGTCTCCTTGACGTGATCGAGTGGGCCATTGATGGCGACACCAGACAATTCTCGACCAACCTTGGCGAATTGTTTGAACCCAGCCCCAGGGAACCAGTCCGGAATGTGCCTCACTTGAGACGGGATTATCAGCTGGATGTTACAGGAATCCGGGGATCCGGGGACAAACACAGTGGGAGTGTATCAACGAGGAACGCGCCAGGTATCATGGCACTTTCGAAGTGTTCCAGTGCCCGATCCGCGGCTTGCAAGAACTTGTCTTCGTGGGACTTGATGTCCATGCCGTAGGTCATTTCCATGATTAGAGCCCCGGTGGCACTAGGGATCGGGAGTAAGTGCGGGACATATGATGACGACCGTGCACGGAAGAACAAACAATCGAATGTGACCCAGGAAACCGTCGGGAGTTTCAACAAGATGAGAGAGAAAGCGGAAAGTATGTTTGTTCACATAATCGTCAAACCTCGATACCGCGTTCGCGTTCAGGAACTCGTGAAAGAGCCTGCGGCATCTTCTCAACTCGCTTCCGTAATTAAACAGGCCGAAATTCCACGAGCGTACATCCATGCTTTATGTTGGCGGTTAGCGAATGAAGATGCTTGGACGATATGGATGGCTTACAGCTCAAGCATCGGCGTATGTGGCTAATCCCCAATGCATCAGTGAGCGCTAACTCGTTAGCTTGACAAGGAAGCTCACTCGATCGGAGTAAATGTTGGACCGCTTCTCCAACAGGTCTGTGATATCTTCGGTGGTGCTCAGAACCACAAAGTCCTTTGTCAGTAGTTTGAGATATAACACATCCGTATCTTGGATTGATAGAATTTTAGTTGGACGTTTTTCGGTGAGGTAGAGCGGATACTTGCCTGATTTCTGTGCTAAATCAATGAATGTTTTCCACACTGGAATGTCCTGAGGGACGTCCAAAATGTTTCCGATGAGCGGATACCCCTTCGGCCCCGGAGGATATGGCGGTCTGCTCCTATTCTTTTGCCATTTCCAGATGAGAGCCAACGATGCAGCGGCACAAAGCGAGGCGGCAAGCAGTGCCTCGTTGATCATGTCGAGAGGTGAGCTGGGAGAGGTTCGGCAGACGGGGGGGGCCATCAATCTCGTCCATCCGACCCCAGCTTTATACCCGACCGGTGAGTGGGGACACCGAGAAACAACACCCTCCGCCGGGCGGAGAATTGAACGCCGAACGTCCACTTTTCATTGTGGGCTGAACAGGGAGAGTTGCTGAAGGGTAAAACTCGAAGCCGCCCGGGTATTCTGATTGAGTGGTTCCAGCCTGTCACGTAAGCGGTCGGACTACCCACACCCGTTCAGTCAGCCTTCTCCGAAGATAGGGCCGGAAACAGCAAAGTGCTTTGACTTAGGTGAGAATCGAACCGAAGATCCGCCGCCGGAATAAAGGTATCTGAACAATTCACTGTGTTGACAATATAAGGCCTAGCAACGGTGGTGGGAAAACCATTGGGCTGAAAGGGGTTGGAAATCAAGATCTATTGTAGCCATATTTGAGCAAATATTCAGGCGTAACTAGACTTGTAACCAGAGATAACTGAGTAATGCATAAAAACCACTGGCGAAGTCATAAATGGGAGCAGCTGAGGGAGTGTTGCGGGTGTTGGAGCAAAGTGGTCAAATAGAGGAAGAAGTCCGAGTCGGTAAGCGGCGGGAAGGGCGAATGTGGACATGGCGGTCGTCGGCCGAACCACCGTGGATGCGGTGGAAGAGTTGACAAGTCCTAAGAGCATTTTCGTTCGCGTTTGGTATGTATACTATATGTACGTTGCGAGAGGAGGATGGCGGCGCTCAAAACTTTGCGTTTTTTGCAGGACGGAGGCTAATGAAAAAACTAAGTACAAGACCCGGTACTCAAGGAGTCCCGGGAACATTGCCCTGCGGGTAACACGTACCGTAAATGTTCCATGAGCCCCCACGACCCCGAATTCGAATCCGATGGTGTATCCTTGGTGTAGTGTGGCGCCTGAACCGGCAAAAGGCGTACGCTTTGGAAACAACCCTACCTGGGTGGGGATCGTTCGGTCCGGGGGCCAAGCGGTGGGTTTCCTTGAGCTCCGATCAGGGGATCCGATGTGAATGATCACGTTCAAGGCTGGGTTATTTATCGCAGCAATGTTTCTTAGCCTTGGAGAAATAGCGATGCCCAGAACCTATGATGAACGATTCAACTGTGGTGTACGTCGCAAGCACGTGCATAAAAAAATCTTTCCCTGCTGCTTCTTTTTAACGAACGGGTCGTAAGATACCAGGACCTCATCAAACCTAATGATCCCATCGATGTCTCAAAGGTTTCGGCTGGTAACGTTCGATCTAATGAGGAATACTGCCTTCGCGGTTCTCCTCATATGTTATTACCATCGCTCGTCCGCGAGTTTTCCGTAGTAATACAAATCCAGAACAAACCAGGCGCTTAAAAGTATAAGAGCCAACATTTAACAATCGCAACATCCGCCACTTCCTTCTAGGCCAAACTCGCCATCGCATCCTTAATCATCTCCACTTTGGCCGCTGATCGCGGTTTGATCACGCATTTGAAAGGGTAGGGATGTCTGCGGAGACAACAGACACGCAACCAATCAGTAAACCCCCCAGCCCACTTCGGCCGAAACACCAAAAGACACGACGTACCGGGAGAGAGATTCGTGGAACTTAGGTTCCAACTTCTCACCGGCCGGTGCCTCGATGTCAAACACGGCGAGGGTGCAAGAGATAGTAAGGAAAAGGGCCCGAAGAGCAAACAACTTCCCGGGACATATCCTGTCAACAGGCATCAGAGAGCGGCAAGAACTGCAGCCTGTGCAGGGTCGCACCGTCTGCCCGTGCCAAAAACACGATCCTCGGGATCCTTCACGGAGCGATCCAACTTCCCGTCCTTCATGAACCGTTCAGGATCATACGTGTACGGCGAAGGGTATACGGCCTCGTCATAGCATATTGCCCTACACATTCGACATGGTAAGCGGATGACCCACGTGCCATTCTGCGACAGTCGCCGTATAAGACATAATACGTACCAGACATTCTCGATGATCGTGGCACCCGCGGGTATGAAATATCCCTTATACACGTCGTCCTCGACGGCACATTTCGGGACTCCAAACGGAGCCGGGCAGCCCCACCGGAGCAATTCCTTGATCAACGCGGAGATGTACGGCAGGTCATCTTGATCAGAGATTCGTGGTAAACGTTCTGATCCTACGATCCTGTCCAGCTCCTCTTGCGCCTTTCTCACAACGTGAGGGTGTAAAGCCGCGACAAGGAAGAAGGTTCGCAGGACTGCGTAGGTCTGCCGTTGTTCACAAATGAGCCTGGATTAGGATGTTGGAAAGACGGAATCCTTACGGTATCGGCCGCCGCTATTGTAATGTCGTAAGTGAGCACTCCCGAGTGTATCTCCGGCAAATTATCTCACCTATATACGTTGTCGCGGTCATGGACCGGATTACATTCTCGTCAAATCCTTGATTCGCAAGTTCTTCCATACGGTCGAAACACGAGGCGGCAATGGATGCATTGGTCCCATTGACCTTGCCATTCTTCAGTCCCAGAAATGAGATGAATGTATAGGCCATCGACAGACCTTCAAAGTCTCCTTGACGTGATCCAGTGGGCCATCGACGGCGACGCTAAACAGTTCCCGACCGGCCTTGGCGAATTGTTTGAACCCGGCCCCAGGGAACCAGTCCGGGACGTGCCTCACTTAAGGCCAGATCATCAGTCGGGTGTTACAGGGATTCGGGGATTCGGGGACAAACATATTGGAAGTGTATCAACGAGGAACGTGCCAGGTATTATGGCTCTTTCGAAGTATTCCAGTGCCCGTTCGGCAGCTTGTAAGAACTTGTCTTCGTGGGACTTGATGTCCATGCCGTAGGTCATTTCCATGATAAGAGCCCCGGTAACACTAAGGATCGGGAGTAAGTGCGGGACATGTGATGACGACCGTACGCGGGAAGAACCAACAATTGGATGTGACCCAGGAAACCGTCGGGAGTTTCAGCGAGACGAGAGAGAAATCGGCAAGTATGTTTGTTCACATAATCGTCAAACCTCGATACCGTATTCACGTTCAGGAACTTGTGAAAGAGCTTGCGGCATCTTCTCAATTGGATTCCGTAACCAAAAGAGGCAAAATCCCACGAGCATACATCCATGCTTTAGGTTGGCGGTTAGCGAAGGAAGGGGCTTGGACGATATGGATGGCTTACAGCTCAAGCATCGGTATATGTGGCTGATCTCCCGTTGCGTTAGTCAGCGTTAACTCGTAAGCTTGACAAGGAAACTCACTCGATCGGAGTAAATGTTGGATCGCTTCTCCAACAAATCTGTGATATCTTCGGTGCTGCTCAGAACCACGAAGTCCTTTGTCAGTAGCTTGAGGTATAACACATCCGTATCTTCGATCGATGGGGTCTTATTCGGATGGTCTTCGATGAAGGTAGAGCGGACACGTACCGGATTTCTGTGCCAAAGTGGTGAATGTTTTACACACTGGGATGTCCTGAGGGACGTCCAAGATGTTGCCGATGAGGGGATACCCCTTCGGCCCCGGTGGATATGGCGGCCTGCTCTTATTCTTTTGCCATTTCCAGATGAGAGTCAATGATGCAGCGGCACAAAGCGAGGCGGCAAGCAGGGCCTCGTTGTTGGTCATGTCGAGAGGTAAGTTGGGAGAGGATTTGCAGACGGAGGGGGCATCAATCTCGTCCGTCCGACCCCGGCTTTATACCCGGTCGGTGAGTGGGAACGCCGTGGAACTATTGGAGACTGAAGTACTGAACAGGGAGAGTCGTCGGACGTTTTGATCGGGTGGTTCCAGCCCGTCACGTCACGGTGAACCTTCTGTCGCCGGAATCGGGGTATCTGAACAATGTACTGTGTTGACAATACATTGCCCTTTGGGTAACGCGTACCCTACCAAAGTTCCATGTGCTCTCGCGAGCCTGAATTTGAATCCGGTGGTGTACCCTTGGTGTAGTCTGGCGCCTGAACCGGCAGAAAGCGTACGCTTTGGAAACAACCCTACCTACGCGTCGGACGGTTGCTGCCCGGAAGGAGAGTACGACGCGTCGCAGTTAGATTGCAAGCGCTCCAATCCACCTTTTCTTCCCGCCATCACCGTCACCATCCCAAATGGGCGTCGAACTTTGGGTCGCTCGTTCTTGTTCCTTTGGTGTCTGCCCTCCGTTTTCCGCGTCGGCGTCTTGATATGCCCCTCTGTTTCTCATCCATTGAGTTGAAGATCAGGGTCCTTGCCATCTTATTCAATCCGCCGGGCCGTAACCCCCTTTGTAGTTTATTGCAGAGCAGTGTCGGCTCCCATACAGCTTCCGCAAAAAGGCTTTATCCGGAGTCCCGACATCATCTTCATTCGCCACTTGCTTCTCGCAACGTCATGTTACGGACCCTTGTGGGGGCGGTTTTCCGTGGCGTGTCTGCTTCGTGTTGTTCTTCCCTGGCGCACCCGGAGGTTCTCATCCATTGTTACCATCGTTCGTCTGCGAGCTTTCCGTAGCAATACGAATCCAAAACCATAAGTCGAGCGCCCGAAAGCACGATACTTAAAGCTTAAAGCTTAACCGGTAACCGTTGACATTGAGCCACCACGAAATTTACAACTTCCTTTTAGTTCAAATCCGTCATCGCTGGCCGATCGAAGTTTTGCAAAACGTCTACCGCTCGTGCGAGTGGTTTGCCACAAGCCGGCCTCTGGTCCTGAAGAATAGTCGCAGCTGAGCATTCCACCGGATACTGAGACAATCCTTTCGCCGCATATTTCTATCCAGCGGCCTGTTGGTACGTCGCGTAGCGATCCATCTTTACATTTACCCCAATGTGATTATCTGCCCATGCGATTTTTACACGGTGAAGACGACTTCGGGTCCTGGGGCCCCGGCCCGGCCGGAGCGATATGATGGGCTCATCTCATTCGATCCGTCTTGCGGTCGAACGTTCGGGGGGGGGGGTGTTCTGTAGATAGTGATCGCAACCACCGACAGTGATGTAGTTTCCTCTGGGTCCTTCGCCAACGCTATTGCCTAGTAAGTCCGTAAATGCATGGCACTGTGAGTCCAAGCGGCCTCGACCGTTGGTTACAGGGGATTAGCGATTGAAAGGCACCTACCTCCGCAGTTGGTTGTAATCGTCGTATTCGTAACAATGCGATTGCAAGCGATGTCTACGCAGTAGGAAGCAGTGGAGAAAAACCAGATATTACCCGCAAAACCGTTCCCCCTACAGCGCACAGGAGCAAAACAATAAATGAACAGGAGGAGCACCGTTCGAAGTAGTGATGACTGCGAACATCCGAAAGTTTCGAAGCCTTCGGGCTGGGTTTCTGCACCAATCGACCTGGGATCGGGGGGAGGGGCTCCGATTCACTTAGGGCAAACAACGGTTATTCCATTGTTTAGGAATATGCGTGGGTTTGGGCCTACCGGTGCATGTGCCGGGGACTTCCGCGTCGCGCTGCTACGATGAAGGGTCGGGTGATCGGTCGATCTCGTCTAACTTAACTTGTGCACCGACCACGGATACATATAATTCCCTCCACTAAACCGAGGCGTGTCGTGAAAAAATGACCACCAATCTCCATTAGGGTTCAGGTCCCACGCACAGCCCACGTGCTACACCCTTTTCCCGCAGCTACCTCCGGTTCCGACTGATTCCGACCATGGATTCAGAGTATCAACCAAAGGAACGGAACGATGTTCTCTCCTTGTTGCTCTCCAGTGTTGCGCCAGCTAAGGTGCTTTTTCCCTCTTGTAGTGCCCTCTGGACGGTGATTAGGGTACGTTTCTTTCTATGCTGTCAACACCACTACAATACCAGTACCACTCTACGATCACCCTTGCCCCAATGACCCAACGTCGCACCCCCTCTTTCGCGCAACGAAGGAATAACTCTCGAGATCCCCGGCATGATTTGACCGTCGGGGAGCCGTACTCGGATCACAATCATAGATGCCACGCGACGAAAGGACCTGCAAAAGTCCCGTCACCCCCGGAAACCGAGAGGAATCCATGATTCAGTCGATAACATTCCGGTGCGCCTCTGACACTCTTGGACCCGCTGCGTTGCGTGAGGGGCAGCTGGGCGAGAGATGCGGGTGAGGATTATTCGGCCCGGGGGCCAACCGGCGGGTTTCCTTGAGCTCCACCCCGATCAGTGGATCCGATGTGAATGATCACGTTGGCTGGGTTATCTATCGCAGCGATGTTTCATAGCGATACCCAGAACCTATGATGAACGATTCAATTACGGCGTCTCTGCACGTACGTTGGGCTTTCGTAAGAAGTCCCTGTTGTACGTTGCATCCACGTGCGTCAAAAAAAATGCTTTCCCTGCCGCTTCTTTTTAACGAACGGGTCGTAAGATACCTTGACCTCATCAAACCTAACGATCCTATTGACGTCTCAAATATTTCGGCCACTAACATTCGATGAAAGGAGGAATACTGGCTTCGCGGTTCCTCTCATGCGTTATTACCACCGCTAGTTCGCAAGTTTTCCGTAGCCATACAAATCTAGAACAAGTTATGAGTCTAAAAGCACAAGAGCTAACATTTAACAATCGTAACATCCGCCACTTCCTTCTAGTCCAAACCCGCCATCGCATCCCTAACAATCTCCATTTTGGCCGCTGATCGAGGTTTGATCACACATTTGAAAGGATAGGGATGTCTGCGGAGACAACAGACACCCAACAAATCAGTAAATCCCCTAAACTTATTTTAACGGAAACACATAAAGACACGACGTACCGGGTGAGAGATTCGTGGAACTTGGGTTCCGGCTTCTCACCGACCGGTGCCTCGATGTCAAACGCGGCGAGGGTGCAAGAGATATTAAGGAACAGGACCCGGAGAGCAAACCACCTCCCGGGACATATCCTGTCAACAGGCGTCAGAGAGCGGCAAGAACTGCAGCGTGTGGGGGGTCGCACCGTCTGCCCGCCCCGAAAACCCGATCCTCGGGATCCTTCACAGAGGGATCCAACTTCCCGTCCTTCAAGAACCGCTCAGGATCGTACGTGTGTGGCGCCGGGTATACAGTTTCATCATAGCATATTGCCCTATGCATGGTAAATAGATGACCCACGTACCATTTTACGACAGTCGCCGCATAAGACATAATACTTACCAGATATTCTCAACGATCGTGGCACCCGCGGGTATGAAATACCCCTTATATACGTCATCCTTCGCGACACGTTTCGGGATTCCCATCGGACCCAGGCAGCCCCACCGGAGCAATTCCTTGATCAACGCGGAGATGTACGGCAAGTCCTCCTGATCTGAGAGTTGGGGTAATCGTTCTGATCCTACGATCCTGTCCAGCTCCTCTTGCGCCTTTCTCACAACGTGAGGGTGTAAAGCCGCGACAAGGAAGAAGGTTTGCAGGACAGTGTGGGTCTGCCGTTATCCACAAATGAGCTTAGACGCGGACGCTCGAGGGATGGAATCCTTACGGTATCAATCGCAGCTATCGTAACGTCATACATGAGCACTCCCGAGAGTACCTCCGACGAATTATCTCACCCGTATACGCTGATGCAGTCATCAATCGGATTACACTCTCGTCAAATCCTTGATTCGCAAGTTCTTCCGTTCTGTCGAAACACGAGGCCGCAATGGAGACATTGGTCTCATTGACCTTGCCATTCTTCAGTCCCAGAAACGAGACGTATGTATCGGCCATCGACGGACCTTCAAAGTCTCCTTGACGTGATCCAGTGGGCCATTGGCGGCGGCATCGGATAGTTCTCGACCGACCTTGGCGAACCGTTTGAACCCAGCGCCAGGGAACCAGTTCGGGACGTGCCTCACTTGAGGCCAAATCATCAGTCGGGTGTTACAGGCATTCGGGGATTCGGGGACAAACATATTGGGAACGTATCAACGAGGAATGCGCCAGGTATCATGGCCCTTTCGAAATGCTCCAGCGCCCGATCCGCGGCTTGCAAGAACTTGTCTTCGTGGGACTTGATGTCCATGCCGTAGGTCATTTCCATGATAAGAGCCCCGGTGGCACTAGGGAACAGGAGTAAGTGCGGGACATGTGATGACGACTGTATGCGGGAAGAGCCAACAATTGAATGTGACCCAAGAAACCGTCGGGAGTTTCAGCGAGATGAAAGAGAAGGCGGCAAGTGTGTTTGTTCACATAATCGTCAAACTTCGATACCGCATTCGCGTTCAGGAACTCGTGAAAGAGCCTGCGGCATCTTTTCAACTGGCTTCCGTAACTGGTTATGCCGAAATTCCACGACTGTACATCCATGCTTTAGGTCGGCGGTTAGCGAATGAAGAAGCTTGGACGATATGGATGGCTTACAGCTCAAGCATCGGCATATGAGGCTGATCTCTCATTGCGTCAGCGAGCGCTAACTCGTAAGCTTGACAAGGAAGCTCACTCGATCGGAGTAAATATTGGACCGCTTCTCCAACAGGTCTGTGATATCTTCGGTGCTGCTCAGAACCACGAAGTCCTTTGTCAGTAGCTTGAGATATAACACATCCGTATCTTGGATTGATAGAAATTTAGTTGGACGGTTTTCGGTGAGATAGAGCGGATACTCGCTAGATTTCTGTGCTAAATCGATGAACGTTTTCCACACCGGAATGTCCTGAGGGACGTCCAAGATATTTCCGATGACCGGATACCCCTTCGGCCCCGGTGGATATGGCGGTCTGCCCCTGTTCTTTTGCCATTTCCAGATGAGAGCCAACGATGCAGCGGCACAAAGCGAGGCGGCAAGCAAGGCCCCCTTGTCGATCATGTCGGGAGGTAAGCTGGGAGAGGATCGGCAGACGGGGGGCCATCAACCTCGTCCGTCTGACCCCAGCTTTATACCCGGTCGGTGAGCGGGAGCGCCGTGGAACCATTGGAGGCTGAACAGGAAGAGTCGTCGGACGTTTTGCCAATCGGGTGGTTCCAGTCTGTCACGTCACGGTGAGCCTTCTATCGCCGGAATCGGGGTATCTGAACAATGTACTGTGTTGACAATACATTGCCCTTTGGGTAACGCGTACTCTACCAAAGTTCTATGAGCTCTCAGGACCCTGGATTTGAATCCGACGGTGTATCCTTGGTGTAGTGTGGCGCCTGAACCGGCAACAAGCGTACGCTTTGGAAACAACCATACCTACGCGTCGGACGGCTGCTGACCGGGAGGAGAGTACGACGCGTCACAGTTCGATTGCAAGCGCTCCAACCCACTGAGCTGGGCGAGACATTCGGGTGAAGATCATTCGGTCCGGGGGCCAGCCGGTGGGTTTCTTTGCCAAGCCCCCCTCCGATCAGTGGATCCGATGTGAATGATCACGCTGGCTGGGTTATTTATCGCAGCAATGTTTCTTAGTGGAGAAATAGCCGATACCCAGAACATATGATGAGTGATTCAGTTACGGTGTGTAATTTCGCGTATGTTTGTGTTTTCGTAAGAAGTCCCTGTTGTACGTTGCATGCACGTGCATAAGGGAAAAAAGCTTTCCCTGCTGCTTCTTTTTAACGAACGGGCCGTAAGATACCTTGACCTCATCAAACCTAACGATCCTATAGACTTGTCAAGGATTTTCGCCGCTAACGTTCGATCTAATGAGGAATACTGCCTTCGCAGTTCTCCTCATATGTTATTACCATCGCTCGTCCGCGAGTTTTTCGTAGTAATACAAATCCAGAACAAGTCAGGTGTTTTAAAAGCATAAGATGTAAAATTGAACAATCGCAACATCGGCCACTTCCTTCTAGACCAAACCCGCCATCGCATCCTTAATCATCTCCACTTTGGCCGCTGATCGAGGTTTGATCACACATCTGAAAGGATAGGGATGTCTGCGGAGAGCAACAAATCAGTAAACCCACCCCAGCTCACTTTAACCGAAACACCAAAAGACGTGACGTACCGGGCAAGAGAATCGTGGAACTTGGGTTCCGGCTTCTCACCAGGCGGTGCCTCAATGTCAAACGCGGCGAGAGTGGAAGCGATATTAAGGAACAGGACGCGAACAGCAAACCATCTCCCGGGACATACCCTGTCAACATATGTCAGAGAGCGACAGGAACTGTAGCCTGTGCGGGGTCGTACCGTCTGCCCGTGCCGAAAATGCGTTCCTCAGGATCCTTCACGGAGCGATCCAACTTCCCGTCCTTCAAGAACCGCTCAGGATCATACGTGTCCGGCGAAGGGTATACCTTTTCGTCATAGCATATCGCCCTGCACATGGTGAGCAGACGACCCACATACCATTTTACGACAGTCGTCGCATACGGCATAAGACTTACCAAACATTCTCGACGATCGTGGCACCCGCGGGTATGAGATACCCCTTATATACGGTGTCCTCCACGGCACGTTTCGGGATTCCAATCGGATCCAGGCAACTCCACCGGAGCAATTCCTTGATTAGCGCGGCAATGTACG
>Ga0307517_10004016_pt1 | contig 22782 bp, 19 predicted proteins | sample 23_EM_MG_FD_194515 | JGI IMG/M metagenome (GOLD analysis project Ga0307517, IMG submission 194515) | Populus trichocarpa ectomycorrhiza microbial communities from riparian zone in the Pacific Northwest, United States - 23_EM | ecosystem: Host-associated > Plants > Roots > Unclassified | place... | reverse complement strand
ACACTGGACACTGGACAGAAGATGGTGACGCGTTGACGGTCAACAATGGGTGGTTAGTGGCAAAGCTTGCTGGTTGAGTTATGCGGTTATGGGCTGTACGAATCGCACTCTCATCACCAGATGGAACAGGCAGATCTGGCCGCTGGTGAGGTCTGCGCGGTGGGATCGCGTCGGGCGAGGCCGTACGGTATGGCGTCGTAGGCAAGGATGATCGTGTTCTGTACAGATGCGACGCGCTGGCACACAAGACCGTGCACAGCCACTGATGGTATCTAATCTAATCTAGCCAGTGGTGTAGCAGTTGGGCCAAAGCCCACGGCTACAACGAGGCCTTGACTCGGGCAAGGGCGAGGGTTGGAACATGATTATTCGAAGACGTCTAAATCGAGTCCATGTGAATGAGCAATTGTAACACGACAAGAGAACGAAAGATGCCCCAGTGTATTTTGACGGTGAGGTTGTTCGCTTCTTTCCCAACACCCAAATTTATGTCTTTGATAGTGTTCGCTATTGCGTTCCCGCTTGCGAAATTGCTGACATTCAATATTGTCACACTCGTCGTTGGTCCCATTGCTCTGCTTTTGCTCTTCCTTTGTGAGAGGATCTTCCTGGCACCACGAGTTGAGAGTGCCGAATTCGAAGCAGATTCACTTCCGGCACCATCTGAAAGTCATAGTATTAGCTGGCTGCATACGATATGGAGACACGCCAAATTTTGGATCGTACTTGTTATAGTGATCGGTATGCACCTCCTGCTCACATGGGCTTATATTTCCCTGAACCCATTTGTATGTTTTTTATTTTTTGACGATGTGGGCACGAAATTAACCTCTCTGGATATATAGGCCATTTACTCATCGCCATATATCATTCTATTCTCCTTCTGGAGTCTCGGATATCTTGTTTTGCTCCACACCCTCACCCTCCCATCGTCACTTCCATTCTATCATTCGAAAGAAACTTCAACCCCATCCGATTCTCTACTCCAGAAGCACACAATATTTTTCCATCTGTACGCTTTCACTTGGATACTTCTCGTTCTCGCGACACTAGGAATTACTCGCCTCAACCCGGGTTTGGGCGGTGGACTCGGATACCTCATTAGTATCTGGAGTTTGTGTGTGGGCGTCGGATGTCTGCTTGTCTCAATCGAGGCTCTTGTTTCCCCCAGTATGCAGAGGTCAAACGGATACGAAGAATTGGAAGGAGATGTTGAAGGCGAAGGAAGTATACCTCGCAGGTCTCTCAGACAGATCGAGGTCGCACAGGCAGATGAGAGAACGCCCTTGATCTTGCGAGAGGATGAGGCCCATATACGAGGTGCAGATGTACATGGCAAGATCGACGGGGATATTGAACCGCTCTCGACATGGTGGTGGATCCCGCAGTTCTTGGTCTCCGCCGATTATACTCTTTGGACATGTAACGATGTTACTCTTGGATTCCATGCCGCAAACTCTATCGGATGGCGCCTCGCCTTGGAATGGTGGGTATTTGCGATTCGAATTACTCCTGTTCGTTGGTCACTTATTGATGTCCTCTATTTCTGATATCAGTCTACATCCTCACCTCTCTTCCGGCTCTCCTGCTCGTCCTTCCGCTGGCGCCGTTCGCATACAAGCTCCGCCCATATCGACCTCTGACGATGCTTGTTTTGTTGATATTTATCCTGACGACGCTTTATGCCCTTTTTGCGTTCCCGTTCTCAATCGAGTCTCCTTTGAAAATCTACTTTCAGCAACGCGTCGAGTTCCCATCCGTTCCCGTCCATTCGGCCATGACGCACACGGCCAGCTCTCCAAAGGTGATCACATCCCTCACGGGGCCGGAGCGCTACCTCCGCTCTCTCGTTCCGTATCTTCCCTCTTCACAGGTAAATGGGAAAGACGTCCTGTGCAAAAACGACGAGTCAAAGCCGGGCCTGGTGACATGTGAATGGGAGAGTGGATCGCGCATGATGCCTGTCCCGGGGACTTTTGACGGGGACGATGATGTCAACTGGAACGAAGGTCAGTTCCCCAAAGCGGGCGTAGAGCGGGTTGGAGCGTCCTCGGCTAGGATAGGTGTTAAAGGCCGGAACACCCGTTCTTGCCGTGTTTATTTTGATAGTGCGCCGGTTTATCAGTATGTTGTGCGGCCACCTGGTCGTAATGCCCGTCAAGGGGCCGCCGACGATGGGGATTTGACCAACGAATATGACGCTGGGGTTGCAGGGCGGAAGGGTATGCAGGAGGGATACGAGGTCGGTCCGACGGGTGTGAAGGAGGTTAGGTTGTGGAGTCGGACGTGGGGAAGGGCGTTTGTGGTCGACGTCAATTGGGGCCAATACGCTCCCCCGGAAGGTTCGTCCACGAATCGCTCCGTATCTGTTGAGAGCGCTCTTCGGGGACGCATCGCCTGCGAATGGGCGGAATACGAGAGCCCGATGGTGGATCATGGAACGGTTCTGGGTGTTAATGGGACCCAGGCCGATTATGGTAAGGGGGCATACATGGGCATGGGCCTGGCGGAGGAGTTCGATGGGCTGCGACCCAAGGTACCTGCGTTGGAGGAGGTGCTTGCGTTTTTGCCGGATTGGGCTGTGGTTTCGAAGCATGCTGATGGGCTTGTGGAAGCTTGGGCGCCTTTTTCTTTGTAAGTGCTATAAATAATAGACTCGTTTTTGTTGTGTATATTCTTTATGCCTCATGTTTCTACTTCCTTCGTTTTGTGCAAGTCAAGCTTCAAATTTCAAGCATCATCGGGCATCTGTTCTTACTGCGCCTTAAAAGGATCCACTGCTGACTTCGAATGACATGACGGATGGGTATTGGAACAGAGCCTGGCGGCTCTGCACTGGGTTTTTTTTTTGTTGTAATCGCTTTTTAAACATTGTAATAGCTCTATGTACATACACACGAATGCAATGAGGGCGCCCTCTCCTTATATCTATTATCAGCATGTGAACATAGAGAGTAAAAAATAAATTTGTCCTATAACCGTGCAACGGGGGAGATCTAGAGAATTTAAATGACATCTAAGATTAAAATAATGCGAGACGGGAACATCATCCAAGTGCATCCAAAGCCATCTTGCTTCCTTTGGGATGGAATGTATGTAAACATATTGTACTTAATATATATATTTTTGCTATGAGAAACCGAGCCCAGCAGCAAAACCGAGCAGCAGGCCCAACTGGGAGCACCTGCCTAATTGGGAGGCCGTCATCCAACGCCATCTCACCTTCTGAAACACAAATCAGAGATGGCCTGCGAAAGCTAAAGACATTCATCGAATCATCCCAAGCAAGGATGGGTCCCCAAAGACGGATTTTCCAAAGGAGACATCGAAGACACCCAGGAAACACCTTCCCAGAGGCAAAGACACCAAATTACAGACGGCTGTTTCCTGATGAAGTTACGATGAAGTTAAGTGCATGTTCCTGGGCTGCCTATAAAACGGCAGGCCATTCAATTCCCTCCCCCATTTTTGTTTTCTTTGAAAAACGAGGCCGATGCTAAATCCTTAGATTGTAGCATTGCATTGAGCCTCCACAAACGTTTTTGATACCAGGTTGAGATGTCATGTAACTCGGATAAGGCCACCGTCATCATCGTCATGAACTCGGAAACGAATGAATTGCGGGCCTGGGACGGTCATATTGGAGGGTCATCGAGGACCTCGGCCAATGGTATGCTGGATATAAGGAAGAAGCGCCAAGGAAGAAGCTCCAAGGTATGTCTACAACGAGTCGTGAACGCTTGCTCTGAACGCTATTAGGGAACATCAATGGCACCCTCAGATTGTAGCATTGTATTGAGCCTTGACAATGCCAAGTTGAGGTGCCTGGATAAGCACCGTCATCATCGTCATGAACTCTCAAGCGATGAGTTGCGGGCATGGGAGGGTGTGGAGTCACTGGTGGAGCCTGGCAGGCTCCAGACTCACGAGTAGTAAGGGGCGCATTCTCCCTTTTTTTTTTTTTTTTTCAAGTTGGACGCTTTGAAGCCAGGCTCCAGCTCTCTCAGCCCCGTCTCCTCAACGTCTCCAATGATCGATGATGAGTGAAGAGGCACCCGATCGTTGAGGCCAACGCTGACATTTCCGCTTTTTCAATGGGTTCACTCAGTTCTTATCAAGCCTCAGCATATACCGGCTTTTAACTCAGGTGACCGTCTTGACTCCAATGAACGGAATCGATTGGCACAAACGGAGATGTTTATCCACTGCTTGAGGTTAACTGTGTGCAGGGTACAGACTTCTGAGTCCTGACTCACCGTCGTTGACTCGTACAAGTATCAATTCATTCCATAAAAGATATATAAGCGTACCCATCCAACAAATCAATGAGCTTTAGCTAACTTGTTCTCTCCTACCCCCACCTGCAGTCCAATCACCTTCACGTCCTCGAAGAACATGCACTTCAATCTGTCGACCGTAGCCATTGTCCTCGCCACTATAGGTTTAACGCAAGGTATGCACTCTCCTTTTTTTCTTGCAACCCCCATTTGACATTGTATTAGCAAGCCTTCTCCCTCCACGAAACCCTTTATATGAGATTTTGAACTGTCCACAAGGGGCGCCAGGGGTATGAATACTTTGCATTCTCTGCTGGCACTTGTCATAATTCGAACATCCTTTACTCACTCATTACTCATTAGTGCGATACTGATTGCGCGGCGCTCAGCACAGCTTTGACAGTGCGTTGTCTATTCGGTCGGAAACTTTTCAGCAGCCTTTTAAATCTGATCGTCTCCTATTATCCAGACATGCACAACTGCAGCATGCCTCTGCACAGCCGATGTCCAGACTGGCTTGCAAGCCTGTCTTAGCTGTTCAGTAAAAGGTAGTAATTCAAGCGCCATTATCACCGCCTTTAGTGCATCCATTTACTGATGACATTTTTTTACATAGCGTATTATGATGAATGCGCTGGGTACAACCTCCCGCCCGTTACCCTTGCGTCCACCTCCACGGCCACTGCTTAAACCTTTTGTTTGAATAACTTTTCACACCCCGACATTAGTAGTCTGCCCCTACTATTTGATTTGTCTTTTCTTTCTTTAGTCATTTCGTAGTATGACTCGTTAGCTTCAACTTTTCCTTTTAAGTAAATGTAACTCGTTTGTACAAATAAGCCCCCCTCAATGAATCCTACAGCCGTTTTGGAAATTCTTGTCCAAAGGCAGGCCAGGCGCCTCGATCTAAAAAAAAAGTAAGGTTTAGCGAGGTGGAGTGGGAAGAGCGATGATCAGTGAATTGAATATGACTGATGTGTGGCCTGTACAACACCGCCTGTACAACACCCCCGGCTCATAGCGATACAGCCTGAAGTTTGAACCCCCCCTTCTCTCAAATTCAACACTCATTAGCCGCCTCATACTTGACGGTCAACTATCATCACGAGATACCCAGGAGTGCCTGCAACACGGAGAACAGGTCACATCTCGTTTTCGGCAAACCTCCGTATCCAGACATGAATTATCCTCCCCTCGTTGACCAAGACCTGGTGCTTCCGGACGTTTTTGACTTGAAGCTCCTGTCGATTGGTTCATCACCCGTGACTCCATTACCGAGACTAGAATCTCTGGAAGCCTATAATCTAGAGAGTTTGACGGACGAAGACCTCCTTGATGTAATCATGAGGCGAATCAACGCCTTTAAACGGGGTGAAATAGCAGCTCTCAAATCCGTCAAAGCATATTTCCAGAGGCCGTTGCAAAAGGATATCACGGAGGATGTATCTCGACTTGCAAAGGAAGCGGGAGTTGAGGTGAAGTTGTACTTGGCATATGCACCACCGAGTTCTAGATTCTTTGACCGTTTGTCTCCATCATTCGGGCTTACGTTCAATGATAGTATATGGTCTTCTGAAAGTATTTGCTAGTCTGTTATGTATCTTATGGCACTCAGTCACCAGACACCCAGATACGGTTATATTTATTTTCTAGCGAGGGGCAGGGTGTAATGGATTCATATACATTTACATCTCCCCATCGACTCCCCAGAATACGAATACTACCGGTCCTTGTCGTACAGATGGGCATTGGATCTCTTACCGTTCTTGCTAGAGAGATCGGCTATTTCGTTGGAACTGGCGGGAGTTTTGCAACACTGTACGTTCGCGAGGATGGTACAAAAATTTCCGCAGAGGACAAGGTTAGCGAAAGAAACGATAGTGCGATACCTCCTGTTGGTTCAGCGCGGGATGGATGACCGATGAATTTTGCGTGATTTTTTGATGGTGCGAACGCTGATATCTGCATAAAGTGCTGTGAGTTAATTACGGGACTATTACACTTGTCGCAGCTAATCATGGAGAGTAGATTCGGTTAATTGTTCACATTTTCCGAGGAGTTTTTATCCGACATATTTTTTCCACTTTGCAGTACTATGAGTGACCAGGAGTTTGAAACGTCTCGGGAGTTTGAAATACTCGATTTTCTCTCCTCCCTCAAAACCCTCATGCTTCAAATTTTGCCAAGTCATTCTTAGGTCCTATTTAAATATAACTGTCAAGTTTTTGGAAAGGGAGAGCTCCTTGAGCACGAGGAGGAATTTATTTAGTGGTTGGCACTACATTTGATGGCGCAATGTATGCGAATGTTGGACCAGATCCAGTCAGATTGAGTGAACCCACTCTCACAAAAATTTACAGGGGCATTCACATACGTCTTTCAACCCTCTCTGTGAAATTTGGGGCTGAGAGATAAATTCCTCGACCTATGAATCTACAGACATTGATTTTTGCGGCTTCGAACGTGACAATTGTGATGCGAAACCCTGCAAAACTGATCAGAAAACCCTGCAATTTCTGATGTGATTCTCAGTGACATTTATTTCAATCTCCTGGAATCTTGGACACCTCGCCATTGTGAACGCTCTGGAGCCTTCTCCACTTCACTTAAAAATGAGAAATATATATATTCCTTTAGCTGACTCAATATTTTACAGGAAATTTAATTTTGGGGACGGAGGGAGGCCAGGTTCCCTAGGAAATCTTCCATGAGTGAAAACTTTTCAAACTCCTGGTCACTCATAGTAGGGTGGTTGTTGATTTGAGGAAGCCTGTTCGACCACCCATCTCGAAAGTCCTCTCCACTTTCAATTTCCCCATGGCTACTTATACACTTGTGCCTGTTTGGGATAAGCTCATTTAAATCGCTATGGTCCCTGCGGCCTAAAGCAATAACACTATGTACAGACGATTTCTACGTTCATTTCTATGAAGGCCAAGTTAATAATCGAAGTTAGACTCATCGAGTTGAGTCAAATCGCTATCGCCAAAGAGCCAGTCCGTTTTTTGTACCTGTTGGTCAATGAGTTTGTAACTCTTCTTTCTTTGACGGCTCTTAAGTAGCTTGCGTAGATAATTGCAATCGCGTTTGCCAAATAATGGGCCACAACGTGAGGGACGGGTCGGAATGAAACGAGCGGTTGTGAGAACCTTATTAAAACCTTAGCGCATCTTCACCGGATGTGAGGCATGGGTGGTTGGGCGACGAAAAATAGACCGGGACTTCGAAGTGGGTGCAAGTCAAGTTCGTCGAGGACTGAAGACGAGACTTGGACGAGACAAAGACATTGAAGGTCCGCTGATTTGCCATTCTTGCGTAAATCTCCGCTTTAAATTCGTGTATGCCTCTCAACCAAAAGGCTACTTACCGACGGTGGTAAATCGCTCTACTCGAGTAATGCTTGAGCCACGACGTCAAAATGTTTCGCTTTTCTGCCATGAACTTCTTCAAGAGGGCCCTCAGTCCATCTTCCCGGACTATCTCCATCACACCTCGTGCATTCCCAACGGGTGGGTTCAAGGTCGTTCCTGCCTCAGAGATTTTCGAGGAAGAGAAATGGAAATGGTACACCCCCCGGTCGTTCTACCCAGTCCACATCGGCGATGTGCTGCAATCTAAGTATCAAATCCTCTATAAACTTGACTACGGGACTACTGCAACATTATGGATGTGTCGCGACCTCAGGTAAGCAAAGTGCCAACTTGTTTCCTTACCTTCGAAGCTTACTCTCTGCATACTCCCAGCCGCAACGAATTTGTCTGTATGAAATCCATGGTCTCCAACTATTCCTCTGTAGAGCGTGAGATACGCGCGTACGACGCACTATCCGCGGCCTCAAATGCAAGTGATGCCCCTGGGAAGCAGTACGTTCGCCATGCCCTCGACCAATTTAAGATAGACCACGCTGGCCGGTCCTATCATTTTCTCGTTCATGAACCTTTGGGGATATCTGTTGACTTTCTCCAAAAGAAGCTAAAGGGAAGGCTACCGTTTGTTTATTGTTACGATCTGGTTGACCACATGCTCGAGGCTCTCGAATACCTTCATAAGCATGCGGACCTCATCCATGCGGGTAAGTATTTTACATTCTCATGCCGTCGGAGACGCCCAGTCCTGACCTTTACTGAACAGATATTCAAGCAAGGAACATTCTCCTTCGGATTGAAGACCTCAGCGTCCTCCAAGAGATGGAAGAATCTCAGCTCACCGATCCCAGCGCGAGAAAAATCACCTCTGAGACGGCTGTTTTCGAGTCGTGCCGCATGGAAGGCAGTTTGGACCAGTGGTTCGGTGAAACGAGTACCCCAGTCCTCTGCGACTTTGGCGAAGCACGGGTTGCCAAGTCTTCATACAGGGACCTCATCCAGCCATCTGTCTATCGTGCGCCAGAGGTTTTTTTGCATCTCCCATGGAGTGAATCTGTCGACATCTGGAATCTTGGTTGTATGGTTCGTCAGCGAAGTTTTTTGATCTACTGCCCGTCTTTTTACTCCTTTTCATAGACGTGGTCTCTCATGTTCGGCCGTTCCCTTTTTTCTCCAACAGCAGAGAGTAACTCAAAATGCGCCGTTGACGTGGATCATCTTGCTCAAATGGTAGCACTGCTTGGTCCACCTCCCTCTGAGCTTCTCGCTGATGCGGGCCCTCGTGCGCTTGAATTTTTCAACCGCGACGGATCTTCAAAGGGTCAGATCCCAGGTTATACATTTGAGTCTCTTCTCGATGCGAATTTGGAGCGGATTGGGGAAAATATGCCAGAGGAGGAAAAGGAAGATTTATTATACTTCATGCGGCGTACTTTGACCTGGACAGCGGAGGAACGGGCGACTGCAACTGAGTTGTTGAATGAGTGAATTTAGAGTTCTAACCTGGGCCAGTTTATGTACTACTTAACCAACCCAGCATCCTTCCGAAGGTTCTGCCTGTTTTTTGATGCAGGTTCAACCGCGTAATGGCACTGAAAATACCGTTGTTTGTGGTATCTGTGGCTGGATGTCTGTTCTTCCCTCCAAGACTTTTTGGTATCTTTGATGATTGAATATTTTGCCTCTGTACGATGGTTTCTGATAGTTCTGTCGGCAGATAAAAGTTTCACCCAGCCATCATTGTCGGAAATAAAGGCATCCACGGCGCACGCGATAAATGCCAAACGCGTGACGTTATATCATGTGATGTGAACATCGCGTCTCTTGAACGGCTAACCCGGCAAGCTCTTTACGTTATTTGTACCTTGAGGCCCGGTTCGTGCATTGCGGCGCTTGTCCCTTTCCCTCATCCTTTCATGTCGTTTTACTGAAGAGTACACTCACAAACTTCATCCGCCGCAATGCATCTACTGTCGACTGTCAATCGGCTTTCTAAATCGGAGGGCAATGTACCTGTTTCTATGTTCGTGTATGGCGCTGAGCGAAAGTTCTTACGGGTTTTCGAGGATTACGTGGTATGTCCCCACTTTTACTGTGTTTGTATTGAATTTCTGACATTTTTGTTCTTTACGAATTGATAGGAAACGACGCAGAACGTTATACGTGCGTTTAGGATCGAACTCGATGCGGATTCTAGCATCTCCCTGAACACGTCCACGTTGGATATCTGCGACGGGAGAGATGTAATCGTCGACCCTACGGCATATCCGGTCATGTGGACTGTACTGGATGAGATCCATGTTTTTGTAGTTGTGAGCGACCTAGTGAGAGCGGATGATCGCGGTGGTATGGAGTTCAAGTTATGTACGATGGTTTTGACTGATCGGGATTGATTTTTCCCGTTCAGGCAAAACACAGCGCACAGGAAACGCTGCTCCTACTAAGCAGATCCAGAGTTCATCTGCGATTCCAACCCCGAGACCACAACAACCAGTGAAGGGCGGTGAACTGATAGGACAGTCTTCCACACCACCACCACCGATCGATATCGATCCTCAGCGCAATACCGTTGACCTCCCACCGCTTGACAAAGGAAAGTCGAAAGCAGCGAATCACGTCCTTACTCAATTGCGAACCTGGCCTATGGATTCTTTGGCTACGCCATCTGACGATCTTCGAAATGAGAATGACTTCATACGCTTGGATTCTCCTTCTGATCGTGGTCGCGATAAGGGGCTGCCTGGAGATTCCACCGAGAGCGGCGAATCGAAGGCATCTATCCCGAGTTTGTCGAAGACCGTGGGACAGCCCAAGGATGGTATGATGATGATGATTAAATTATATTTTTGTCCGACGCTCAACGGATTTTATAGCCACTCTTCCCGACGCAGGAAAGAAGGAAAAAGTGGAAGAACCCCGAAAGGGTGTGAATGGGAACTCGAGTCATGAAGGTCCATTTTCCTACCTCATTCATTCACCTTTAGTTCCTTACATGTCCATCAACTCAATTGATTTTGCCCACTTTTCCTTCAGAACGCACTCCCCTCAAATCTGCCCTCAAACGCAGCACCAGCCAGCGAAGTGTCCGCACTCTCAATGCCAAAGATGAGGGCGAGGATCCACGCTTCGAGATATACATCATGGGACCCCAACCAAGCCAGGCAGCGCAATTCAAGACACGCGGGAGGCACCCCGTGCGCAAGGTCCTCCAAGCGGCGTGCAAGGCTTTCGGGCTCGACTACGACCGGTACGTTTTGAGTTCACTTGGAACGTATATTTAAGACTGATCTTACTTTCGATCAGGGCTCATCTCTTGCTCTCCATGACCATCGACGATGAATATGGGGATGAACAGACGCACGAATTTGAGTGTGGGGCTGACGATACGATGTCGAGGTGTGGTGTCAATTCGGAGTCGAAGTTGTTCGTAAAGATGGACCCAGAGTCCGATGATGGTGATGTTGCATAAGTGAACGAGGACAAAGGGGTGGATTTGATGTTTGGGTTGTTACAAGATTCATACCAATTTGTGTACATCTTTTTGGAGTGATATATGCAAGAAAATAACATGCGAATTTCTAGGTCGCTGAAATTCTACGTCCCGCCCGTTTCATAATACTCTCGCTTTCTTATTATCTACATCCGGAACTCTTTGTGCAATGTATACATTGTAAAAATATTGAATATTTGATGCGTTGGAATAAGCGGGGAGTTGTAAATGTATACGAATCCATTACATCCTACCGAGCGCGTGGCCCTCGCTAGAAAAATATATAACCATGTCTGGGTGTCCGGTACCTGAGTTCCATAAGATACATAACAAACTAGCAATTACTTTCAGAAGACCATATACTATCGTTCAACGTAAGCCCGAATGATGGAGACAAACGGTCAAAGAATCTAGAACCCAGTGGTGCATATGCCAAGTACAACTTCACCTCAACTCCCGCTTCCTTTGCAAGTCGAGATACATCCTCCGTGATATCCTTTTGCAACGGCCTCTGGAAATATGCTTTGACGGATTTGAGAGCTGCTATTTCACCCCGTTTAAAGGCGTTGATTCGCCTCATGATTACATCAAGGAGGTCTTCGTCCGTCAAACTCTCTAGATTATAGGCTTCCAGAGATTCTAGTCTCGGTAATGGAGCCATGGGTGATGAACCAATCGACAGGAGCTTCAAGTCAAAAACGTCCGGATGCACCAGGTCTTGGTCAACGAGGGGAGGATAATTCATGTCTGGATGCGGAGGTTTGCCGAAAACGAGATGTGTGACCTGTTCTCCGCGTTGCAGGCACTCCTGGGTATCTTGTGATGATAGTTGACCATCAAGTATGAGGTGGCTAATGAGTGTCGAACTTGAGAGAAGGGGGATCATGGGCGCTGGCAACGGGATGATAGAATTATCATAGAATGGACTTGAAATAGTCCGTCGATACGAAAGCTTTGTCAAAGCTGGGGCCTTGATAGCACTAAATATGATGGTCATGGTCTCGTGCGAACCAGAATCGTTGACTGCCAATGATTCGAGGCAAGGCAGGAGGATGTCTTCCTGATCTTCTGAAATCGGTTGAACAGGCCAGTGAGAGGGGACGACCATAAAATTACCGAAAACGAGATTGCGGCATTGCCTTAGTAGGAAGACGAAGTAGGTATCGATGGTGGCGGACGCGAGAGTGATGTGTGTGAGCTGATTCCAGACTGGTTGCACAAGCTTTCCAATCATATCGTATGTCGATTGTGTTGCACTGATGGTGATGCTGCATAGGCCTGGGGCAGCCAGAAGTCGAATCGGTGGGGATTCGAAGTGATTGCCGTGAAAGTTTCGGTATAGATTTAATTTAAGCGATTTAAGGGAAGAAAACGTGGCTGGTTGCGTATTGCCTTGTAGTCGGCTGTAGATATCCTCAGGCATAAATAAATCGACATCGCTCCAACGATCGGCCAACGACAGGAGTATATTGAACATTTCCTGGGATAGCTCTTCGATCTTCGAGGTTTGTAGATCTGAATAGGAGGATGGATGATATATAGAAATCGATAAAGGGCATGTACCGGATCGCGAAAGCCATCTACGTACTGCATCACATCGCAGTTGTAGAACGCCAGCGATTCTCTGGCAGCGGAGGCTTAGGCTAGTTCCATCTGTGATGCCCTGGTTTAAACTAGGATCTCCCGGAAGAGGTATGTGGATTTTCGACCATATGCGAGGCGACGAAAATGCGACAGCTCTCCATGAGCTGCATATTTGTGTGAGTAGGAGAGGGGATTCTGAAGATGTCATGATTGGATTGCGATGAGTTGGGAGGCAGTGGAAAAAAATCTCGTGGAGCACGTCTAAGGGGAGTCGGCGAACGGGGGAGAGAATGATGTTGTGGTCATCGATTCTCTTCTGGATAGTTTTGCGCTTGATTTTCATGGTTTCCACGAGTTCGCAGAGGCGCTGAATCTCTACTTCGATTTCCTGGATCTCAATTAACGGGGCTTTGAGTGATTCTCTGACTTCCCGGATTGTTGATTCCGAAGGAATGTCGTTGTTTCGTAACAGGGCAACATACTCTGGCTTAACTGACATCGCTAATATCCGCAAGGTTGTCAATTATTTTAGGCAAGAGCTATTCAGGGATGCTGGATACATACCACCCTCGCTTTCTCGGAATTTTGCTGGTTTGAGGAAAAGATGTTGGGTTTGTCAGCGTTTTGATATTAACTAGCAAGTACCTGAGCGGATTTGTTTTGAGTATCCTTTTTTAAAAACTTTTTAATCCACTTATTGCTGCAAATTCGGAAACTAATATATTACATAATATGACGACGGAGATGCCGAGTGGTGTAAACAGGTGGAGTACCCCCAACAAAGAAGATAGGCGCCCTGGCAGAGCGTCCCCTGCCGCGATAGCGAAACCGAGCACGGTGCCAGACGACAAACCGTCGAGCTTATAGACGTTCCCCCAAAAACGCGAGGCGGCAGCGCCATCGCGGCTGCATCCTGCTCGCGAGCGCCTGGGAAAAATTTCGGCATCTCATTTCATTCTTCTTAGTGATCATGCGGATCACATTTGATGAGAGATAACCAAACCTAGATGACTCATCACGTGTAGTTGACATTTTCTCTTGCTCGCCCGTCCACGGTCCCCATGATTCAGCCACCATGGGTTTCATGCAAGTCGAACTACGCCTGTATAAAGGAGGCAAATGGAAGGAAGGGAATACTACTCGCTTATAAGTTCTCGCATATCTTTCAAGTCAAACACACGATGTCGTCTACGAAACTCGTTGCCTTTAAAAAGTTTATCCTCGGTGCAGGCACTCACACAGGTTCTGCAGTCCCAACTTCGTGAAAAGGGGTATCTCGTTGCTTTCGGTAGCCGAAATCCCAAACCAACCGCGGATGACGCCTATTTCAATGTCAAGGTCGATGTTCAGAAGCGAGAGAGCATCGAGGAGGCTTTTGACACTGTTGTACACAAGTCAGGACCTGTGAATGTTGTCATTCACAACGGTATGTCGCCGTTCCTCCTGATAAATCAGAGGTGCAGGCTCACACCATCTCCCAGCTGCTTCTGTCACTGCATAACCTGAATTCCGGTCGACGCATACTATAATGTCTCCGTCGGCTTGGGTGCGTTCACTGCGGCTCAGAAAGCCCTCCCGAGTTTCAGGAACGAGATCCATTGCCAGCAATCCAAAGCCTTCATTGTGACCGGGAATATCCTGCCATTTAGCCAATATTCCCCACCTGGATACCACACCCTGGGGCTTCAGAAGGCCTTGCAAACTAGGTTTGTCGCGAGGGCAGCGAAGGCATACGAATCCGAGAATTTCCAGTAAGTTCTATTGAATTGCTCGACGGCTGCTGACTTGACCAGATTCTACTTGTGACATTGATCGCCAAGGAAGGAGGAATCCCAGGGCCTGCGGTATTCGCCAGTAGTGCTCCAACGCATGCTCAGGTCTACTGGAACCTGCAGTAATTCCAAGCAGGAAGAATGGGATCATCGGTATGACTTTTTTTTCGTTCCAGTTTGATATTTACTCAATCTACCTTATTCCTTCAGGTTCACAATCGATGGGGACGAGTTCCCTGTAGAAACTGAGAAATTTTAGACTGTTGCGATACCTCAATTTTCGGCACCCTAGAATTTTTCATTATGTGTATGTCTACGAATTTACATAAATCAGATTTCTTCGTATTAACACCGTCTATATTGAATTTTCGCTTGCCAATTACAAAAGAACTAGCTCTTAATTTCAAACGCGCCTCAAACCAGAGCGATGAGGATCCACGCTCCAAGGTTTACAAATTTCAGGAGGCACCTGTGCGCTGGTAAATGGGTGATATCTGGCTGATGGATGGCCTACAACAGGGGCACGGATCATCGACCCTCGCTCATTGAGGGCCTTGGGTTATGAGACACTCCAGAAACCATCGCAATGAAGTTACTAACTGAACTCCTCAAATTTGCCCTCAAACGCAACCCCAGCCACCGAAATGTAGGCAAAGAAAAAGAACCGAGGGAGATGAGGCCGAGGATACACTTCGAGATATGCATCTTGGGACCACAACCAAGCCAGGCGGCGCAATTCAAGACACGCGGGAAGCACCCCGTGCGCAAGGTCCTCCAAGCGGCGTGTAAGGCTTTCGGGCTCGACTAACGGTACGGTTTGAGTTCACTTAGGCCGTATTTTTGAGGCTCATTTTACTTCCGAACAGGGCCCATCTCTTGTTCTCTATGGTCTTCGAAGACGAGGATGGGAATGAACAAACGCACGACTTTGAGTGGGCGGACGATACGTGTGGTGTCACTTCGGGGTCGAAGTTGCTCGTGAGGATAGACCCAGAGTCCGGTGGTGACTGATGGTGGTCCAGGTGCATAAGTGAACAGGGCCAAAGGGGTGAATTTTGTGTGGGGGTTGTGGTAAGATTCATGTACATCTTTCAGAAGTGATATATGTAAGAAAATGGCATACGAGTTTCTAGGTCGCTTAAATTCTGATGCTTTTCAAGGTACATTCGCCAACATATTACTCCGAGTCCCATCTACCTTGCTTTAATTTCACTGCAGGAATTTCATTCATCCGCTTTTCAGCGTGCTCCATAAGCTCGTGCTCCACTGCCGGATACATCGATTTCAGCCACGAGAACTTACTGATGGTTCAACTTCAAGCTACATTCGCCAACGTCCATCTCCTTGTCCTTCTGGCCGCCTTTCTTTATTCCTCACGTCCCGCCCATTTCGTATTATTCTCGCTTTCTTATCATCTACATCCCGATCTCGAACTCTTATTCCGGTTTATACATCGTAGAGATATGGAGTATTTGAGTATTTGATGCGTTGCAATAAGCGAGCAGTTATTTAGAAATGTATATGAATCCATTACACCGTTCCATACGCGTGGCCCCCGCTAAAGAATATATAACCATGGCCGGGGTGACTGAGTGCCATGGGATACATAACAAACTATCAAATAATTTCAGAAGACTATAAACTATCGTTCAACGCAAGCTCAAATGATGGAGATAAGCGGTCAAGGAATTTAAAACCCGCTGGTGCATATGTCAAGTCCAACTTTACCTCCACTCCCACTTCCTTCGCAAGTCGAGATACCTCCTCTGCGATATACTTTTGCATTGGCCTCCGGAAATATATCTTGACAGATTTGAGAGCTACTATTTCACGCCGTCTAAAGGCATTGATTCGGCTCCTAATCATGTTAAGGAGGTCTTCGTCCCTCAAACTCGCTAGATTGTACGCTTCCAAAGATTCTAATCTCGGCAACCGAGTCACGGCTGGTGAACCAATCGACAGGAGCTTCAAGTCGAAAACGTCCGGACATACCCGGCCTTGGTCAACAAGGAGAGGATAAGTTATGCAACCAGGCGGGTCTGTACGCAGAGGGCTACCGAAAACGAGGTGAGTGACCTGTTCTTCGCGTAGGCACTCCTGGATATCTTGCGATGATAGTTGACCATCAAGTATGAGGTGGCTGATGAGAGTTGAGTTTGAGAGAAGGGGGATCATAGGTGCTGGCAACGAGATGGTAGAACTATCAGAATGACTGAAAACAGTCCGTTGATACGAAAGCTTTGTCAGAGCTGGGGCCTTGATAGCATTGAATATGATGGACATTGTCTTGTAGACACCAGAATCGCTGACTGACAATGATTCGAGGCAAGGAAGCAAAATGTCTTCCTGATCCACAATCGGTTGAACAGGCCAGGGAGAGGGGATAATCATAAAATTACCGAAAACGAGATTGGGGCATCGCCTTAGTAGGCAGACGAGGTATGTATCGATGATAGCAGAAGCGAGGGTGATATGCATGAGCCGGTTCCAGACTGGTTGTACAAGCTTTCCAATCATATCGTATGTCGTTTGAATTGCACTGATGGTAATGCTGCATAGGCCTGGGGCATCCAGAATTCGAATCGGTGGGGATTGTAAATTATTGTGAAAGTTTCGGTGTAGATCTAATTTAAGCGATTTGAGGGAGGAAAACGTGGTTGGTTGCGTGTTCCCTTGCAGTTGGGTGTAAATATCTTCAGGCATAGATAAATCAACATCGCTCCAACGATCAGCAAACGACAATAGTATATTGAACATTTCCTGGGATCGCTCTTTGGCCCCCGTGTTTTGTAGATCTGAATAGGAGGATGGATGATATATAGAAATCGATAGAGGACATTTACCGGATCGCAAAAGCCATCTACGTACTGCATCACATTGCAGTTGTAGAATACCAGCGATTCTCTGGCAGCTAGTTTCAAGTGTGGTGATTCGATATCCCGGGTTAAAACTAGGATCTCCTGGAAGGGGTATGTGGATTTTGGACCATATCCGAGGCGACGAAAATGCGATAGCCCTCCATGAGCTGCATATTCGTGTGAGCAGGAGAGGGGATTCTGAAGATGTCATGATTGGATTGCGATGAGTTGGGAGACAGTGGAGAAAAATCTCGTAGAGCACGTCTTGGGGGAGTCGGCGAACGGGGGAGAGAATGAAGTTGTGGTCGTGAATAGTTTCGCGTTTGATTTTCATTGTTTCCACGACTCGGAGTTCGCACTGGAGGCGCTGAATCTCTATTTCTATTTCCTGGAGTTCAATCAACAGGGCTTTGAGTGGTTCTTTGACTTCCTGGATTGTTGGCTCCAAAGGAATGTCGTTGTTTTGTAAGGGGGCATCAAATTCTGGCTTCCATGGCATCGCTAATGTCTAGCAAATGTCTAGGATGTCACGGTCATCAGTGAATTCAATAGATTATAGGCGAGAACTGTGCAGTGATCTGATAGATACGTACCGTACCGACCTCGCTTCCTTGGAATTTGGCTACTAGTAACAGGTGCAATTTAGTCTCGTAGACAGCCTTCGAGATATGTGATGTGCCCTATGATCATGATATATGAAGTCTGTTTTTTTAAACCCCCCTAGAACATGTTTGTGTAATCTTCGGACTTTGAAATTACCTTTCCCCTCCATTGAACGCATAGATGGAATTCGGGTCCTTTCAGATTTTTTTGGAGAGGAGGTATTCTAATTCAAATTTTGGGACCTTCTTAGCAGAGGTGGAAGTGCCAGTAGGAAAATTGGCGTCGACACCAGCAGCACCCTCAGATCACATGCATGGGTTTTCCACTGAAAAATGCTCAGAAAGTCCTTCATTTCTACATATAATTAGGTGTACATAAACTGTTCCTCAGAAGAGTGGTCAAAAATTGCTGCTGTTGCCTGAAATCGACGCGACATTGCTTCAAAGTTTAAAGATTACATAATGATTTTCTAGCGCGGTTTTGGGAGCTCCGCAAAAAAGGTGCTCGCTGATGCTAGAAGCTTGAGTTGCACAAAACAAAGCAAGTAGAAACATGAGGCATAAAGAATACAACAAAAAGCAACCTACTATCTATAGCTCCTGGGGAGCACTTACAAAGAAAAAGGCGCCCAAGCTTCCACAAGCCCATCAGCGTACTTCGAAACCACAGCCCAATCCGGCAAAAACGCAAGCACCTCCTCCAACGCAGGTATCTTGGGTCGCAGCCCATCGACATCCTCCGCCAGGCCTATGTCCATGTACGTCCCTTTACCATAGTCGGCCTGGGTCTCATTAACACCCAGAGCCGTTCCATGATCTACCATCGCGCTCTCGTATTCCACCCATTCGCAGGCGATGCGTCCCTGGAGAGCGCTCTCCACGGACACGGAGCGATTCGTGGACAAATCTTCCGGGGGTGTGTATTGACCCCAGTTGACGTCGACCACAAACGCCCTTCCCCACGTCCGACTCCACAATCTAACCTCCTTCACACCCGTCGGACCGACCTCGTATCCCTCCTGCATACCCGTCCGCCCTCCAACTCCAGCGTCATATTCGTAGGCCAAATCCCCATCGTCGGCGGCCCCATGATGGGCATTACGACCAGGTGGCCGTACAACATACTGATAAACCGGCGCACTATCGAAATAAACACGGCAAGAACGGGTGTTCCGGCCTTTGACGCCTATCCTAGCCGAGGACGCCCCAAGTCGCTCCACGCCCGCTTTGAGGAACTGACCTTCGTTCCAGTTGACATCATCATCATCCCCATCAAAAGTCCCCGGGACAGGCATCATGCGCGATCCGCTCTCCCATTCACATGTCACCAAGCCCGGCCTTGAATCGTCGTTTGTGCACAGGATGTCTTTCCCATCTGCCTGCGATGACGGCAGATACGGAACGAGAGAGCGGAGGTAGCGCTCCGGCCCTGAGAGGGATGTGATCACCTTTGGCGAGCCGGGCGTGTGCGTCGCGGCCGAATGGACGGGAACAGATGGGAACTCGACGCGTTGCTGGAAGTAGATTTTCAACGGAGACTCGATCGAGAACGGGAACGCAAGAAGGGCATAGAGCGTCGTCAGGATAAATATCAACAAAAAAAGCATCGTCAGAGGTCGATATGGACGGAGCTTGTATGCGAACGGCGCTAGCGGAAGAACGAGCAGGAGAGCCGGAAGAGAGGTGAGGATGTAAACTGACATCAGAAATGGGGGACATCAATAAGCGTCCAACGAACAGGGATAATTCGAACCAAGAATACCTACCATTCCAAGGCGAGGCGCCATCCGATAGTGTTTGCGGCATGGAATCCAAGAGTAACATCGTTACATGTCCAAAGAGTATAATCGGGATCGGGACGGAGACCAAGAACTGCGGGATCCACCACCATGTCGAGAGCGGTTCAACATCCCCTTCGGCCTTGCCGTGTACATCTACACCTCGCATATGGGCCTCATCTTCTCGCAAGATCAGGGGCGTCCTCTCATCTGCCTGTGCGACCTCGACCTGTCTGAGAGACCTGCGAGGTATACTTCCTTCGCCTTCAACATCTCCTTCCAATTCCTCGTATTCGTTTGACCTCCACGAACTAGGGGAAACAAGAGCCTCGATTAAAACAAGCAGACACCCGACGCCCACACACAAACTCCACATGCTAATGAGATAGCCGCCGCCCAAACCCGGGTTGAGGCGAGTAATTCCTAGTGTCGCGAGGACGAGAAGTATCCAAGTGAAAGCGTACAGATGGAAAAATATCGTGTGCTTCTGGAGTAGAGGATCGGATGGCGTTGAAGTTTCTTTCGGATGATAGAATGGAAGTGACGATGGGAGGGTGAGGGTGTGGAGCAAAACAAGATATCCGAGACTCCAGAAGGAGAATAGAATGATGTATGGCGATGAGTAAATGGCCTATATATTAAGGAAGGTTAATTTCGTGCCCATATCGTCAAAACAAAAAAAAATAACGTACAAATGGGTTCAGGGAAATATAAGCCCATGTGAGCAGGACTTGCACACCGATCGCTATAACAAGTACGATCCAAAATTTGGCGTGTCTCCATATCGTATGCGGCCAGCTAATACCATGACTTTCAGATGGTACAGGAAGTGAATCTGCTTCGAATTCGGCACTCTCAGCTCGTGGCGCCAGGAAGATCCTCTCACAAAGGAAGAGCAAAAGTAGAACAATGGGACCAACGACGAGTGTGACGATATTGAATGTCAGCAATTTCGCAAGCGGGAACACAATAGCGGACGATTTGAACACTATCAAAGACATAAATTTCGGTGTTGGGAAAGAAGCGAACAATCTCACCATCAAAATAAACTGGGGCATCTTGCGTTCTCTTGTCAACCCCATTTTCTTCCTCCGCGGCAAAAGGTTTATCCAAAAGGCCAATACCCACACCCTTTGCTACCTCCATCATACTCCACAAACTCTTTTTCCCACCCAGAGTATACGGAACTGCGTCATACTTGGTGTGATACCGGCTCCGTCCCTTATAGAACGCGAGATCTAAACCAGCCATCTCCGCACCAGGACCGGCGTACACGGAATAGTCTGTTCCGGACCGGATTAACCCCCGCGCGAAGGCGTCAGAAGAGAGGACATTGACATGCGGGTGTGGGACCAGCTTGGTGTTGCGAAAGGCGCGTACGGGGGATGTGGAAGTTGCACGGAAGAGGATTGGTCGGCTATTATCGTACTGAGATGAATATAATGTATGACGTTTAGAATGGTAGAATCCTCACCCTCCAGCCGCAGCACCCTCAAGGTTGAGGAAAACATCCACAAGTTTGGACCATGGATGTTGCAAAAATCTGTCTGGAGATGAGATGGCTGTCACGAGAGAGGGAGAAAATTGACGCACGCATGGGCGCCGTTTAACCAGTCCTCTTCCCCGTTGTTGATGTTGAATAGAGCCGTCCTGGGCTGCCTGTTCTCCGCAAAGTATTTCACAAGCTGCAGCAACGTCGCTACTCCCATTCCATCATCAGTCGCACCGGAGGCAGTCGAAACGGAATCGTAATGGGCAGAGAAAAGAACTCCGCCCTTGTTTGACGAGTCGGAGGATGTTCCATCAATCTTGACGAGGATATTGGTGCCTTCAAAGTATACACCGTAGAGAGGAGAGGCCCAAGAGCCATTGCTGACAAGGTCATTGGAGATATGGATGTGGGGATAGTCCAAGGCGAGGGTTTCGAGTCGGGAAAGGATGTAAGCCCGGACATCGTCGTTGGCATGTGAGTTGTACGGATGTGGGCGAGAGGTAATCTGTGGAAGGAAATTAGAAACATCCATGTAGAACATTTTCCAACTTACGTGTCGCAAATCCTCAAATGCCTCCTTTAAATTCAAACCCGCCTGTTTTTGAGGGCTGGGCACGCTGGGAAGGATGTCGGTAACAACAAGTGCAACAAATATAGAAAAGTAAGTAATGAAGGCGAGTAGCGAGGTGGGAGCCACTCGGTATCCAAGAACCGAGGACAGCTTTGTCGCCAAAGTCATGGTTGGTCACTGAGGGTCGATTTGGGAGTTCTGTCCCCCACGTTGGATACTTGAGGTTCTGGGTGTGTGGATTGACGTCTTGGACACGCTTATTAGGGGAATGTATCATTTTGGGTGTCATTAATGGACTCGCAAATGAATTGACACATACCGCGCTGGCTGGATGCTTCGTGGAGGGTTGGGACTGGAGGATGTGAGCGTCACTGTGAGTTTTGGAGAGAGTTCCAACCGAATTATGGGTTTATGGCCATATCCCATGTAGACGTGCTGCGGAGTGTGCTGTTCACAAGTGACGATATGTCGTTGCAATTGAATTGTCGGAGGATGCCGACCAAAGTTGATCTAATCTAATCTACACTACAAGTGGATCGCAAGCAATCTATATTCCATTTGTAGCATTAGGGCACCCAATTATTCCCTAAAGCGATGAAATGCCTGGCTGCTAATATAATGTGCTAATATATAGAATGCAGAAAGAGGATGAAGATAGGATATCAACGCACACAAATTAATGGTATAGAAGAGCAATTGGAATTTGAAGCTATAATGCAAAAAACTGCGATGTGATATCTGACCAAAAAATGCGGTGTTTTAGGACTCGTCGGCAATGATGGCCTCTGGGTCGTAGACAAGCTGGGCCGGACTCCTGGCAGACAAGGGATAATGCATGAGCCTAAAATGAGCCAACAAAGTTAGGTTGGAAAATACTTCACCTTTTCTCAACGCCCTGCAACACAGAGAAAATTCTTAGCCACAGCCCTGGATGACCAAAATTGGGGCTTACATTCTCGTTCCATGAGATAAATGCCTTGAACTCTGTCAGCC
>Ga0307517_10004015_pt1 | contig 22785 bp, 14 predicted proteins | sample 23_EM_MG_FD_194515 | JGI IMG/M metagenome (GOLD analysis project Ga0307517, IMG submission 194515) | Populus trichocarpa ectomycorrhiza microbial communities from riparian zone in the Pacific Northwest, United States - 23_EM | ecosystem: Host-associated > Plants > Roots > Unclassified | place... | reverse complement strand
CTATGACAACTGGAAGGCCATGACCGCCAATAAGAATAAAGAGACAGTGTATGGTCAGTCCTATGATTACAGCACTACCCGTTCCGTGAATGGCGTTGCTACGGCGATCAGCAGCGGCGTAGCATCCTGGGAGCCATCTGTGGGCGGTGAAGAGAACCCCTTCCGTCTGCCGATCGAATATGTTGACCGGCCTACGATCCTGGCTCCGGCGGCCGCCATGTATTCCGAAGAGCCCCTTGGCGAAACCTTCTATCCCGGGGCCTCCGTCGGGTACAGCAAGGTGCGGGTACGGTCCATTCATGCCGCGAAGACCCGCTCTGCCAACGGATATGCCGAGACGACCTATTATACCAGCTATGATTTTCCCACGACCTGGGACTGGTCGGTCATCGACAACGACACCAAAAAAAGGTATAAGCCCATCCTCAGTAATTTCCTTCGCATCAATGCCAGGAATTACCTCAGCCTTTCACAAGGGTTCAAGGTAGAGCTCAATGACATGAATGGTAAGATGAGGGCACAGTATACCTATGGCGAGACGGATTCAACAACCCCTATTTCTTTCACGGAGAATTTCTATAAGGTCGACGACCAGCGCGTCCAGACCCTGCATCTCAACAATACGGTCAGTACGATCGATGCCGCGGGCCACATCGATACGGCCGCCACCATCGGCAAGGACGCGGAACTGATGGCCGACATGCGGGACCAGACGTCTTCTTCCATCGGGGCGAATATCAACGTCAACGCGGATATGTTCTTTGCCGGCGTCTGGCCCGTGATCCTTCCGTCCCTGCTCAGCCTTTACCAGCAGGAGACCAACCGCTACCGTTCGGTAGCTATGACCAAGATCATACAGCGGTACGGCATCCTGGACAGTGTGGTGCATATGGACAAGGGCAGCACCGTCTCGTCCAGGAATCTTCTCTATGATGCCGAGACGGGGGAGCCTCTGCTCGTGCGGACCTACAACGAGTTCAACGATTCCCTCTTCCAGTTCACCTATCCTTCACACTGGGCCTACCCGGGGACGGGACCTGCCTACCAGAACATCGATGCTTTGCTGAGCCACCTGGCCATCGAAGGAGGCAGGATCACCCGGGGGTTGCCCTTGCCGGATACGACCTACCTGTCGGCGGGCGACGAATTACTGGTCTACAGCAAACAAAGCATTGCCGACTGCGGCAATACCTTCGCTTCTTTCCCAGACGGCTATAAACTTTGGGTGGTCGATACGAACCTGGTGCATGGCGGCACGCCGAAGCTCTTCATCGTGGACAAGGACGGTGCGCCATTTTCCGGATATGATGTCGCGTTGAAAGTGGTCCGCTCCGGCCACAGGAACCTCGGCAGCACTATTGGGTCGGTCAGCTCCCTGGGCAACCCCCTGGTACCCGACGGATCGCATGTCTATCATCTCGTCTTCGACAGTACGACCCGGGTACTGACGGCGGGCGCCAATGAGTTGCAACAGCTGTGGCGCGTCGGCGATAAGAGAAAATCCAATATCGTCTCGGCCTGCGTGTACACGCCCGTGGATAGCGCAGAGGCGGCCGCGGAAGGATGCAGCTGCCTGAAGCCCTTTTTCAATTACCTGATCGCCAGTCATAAGCTGTTTATTCAAAAAGGACAGCGCAAGACGGTGCAAAGCCTCGTAGACGAAGCTAACAGCGCCGGATATACGATCAATATGGCATCCTGCCCGCTGCTGTCGGCCAATGCCTCCCTGCCATTTTATTTCACGAGAGGCAGCGCATTCAGCCCCGCCTACCAGGCGGTGGTCGGCAATGCGGTGATGGACTTTAAGAGCGTTTCCGGACAGCCTATGCCTGTGTACAGCATGGTCAGCGGAACCTGCGACGCCAAAGGAAGGGTACGATATAGCGATCCCGGAGCCGCCCCGTCAGGACCGGACACCGTCACCCTGAATATCATCCCCGGTTTTTCGGTGAACCTGCTATCGGCCACCGGCACCTCCTGTCCCTCTTATATCGATAGTCTCCTGCAGGTAGATTCCGTATCGGATCACCTGCTGGTGGAGAACAGCCTGAGCATCGGCGGTTATGAGCGGAACGCCGTATCGATCCTCGATTTCGGGCGGCTGGACTACAGGATCCCGTTCGGCGCTGACATCCTTTCCGCCAAGCTGATCCTGCAAGCGGACACCCGCGGGCATCATCCCCCGGAATATACCAATGCCAATTCGGTGAACCTGCTGGATTCCACCGGCGTATCCCTGTCCGCACCTGCCGGGTGGTTCCCCTATCAGCCCCTCGATACCATGTTATACCAGGCCTATTATACGCCGTGGTTCGCGGGCGTAAGGAACACCGTTCCATTCCAGAACGATACGATCGATGTCGCCGATTTCGTATCGGGTTATCTCAATAGCCTGTATGTGTCCAGCACTTTCGTACTGACGCAGGGTTCGGGCGGATTACAGGCCCGGTCGGCCTTCGATTCGGCCATGATCGCGCAGCATGCGGTGCCACCTTATCTTACTTCCGGCTACGGTAATTACTATGCTACTTATTACTCCCAGCGTTATGCGGCCGACCCTTCGAAATGGCCTGTCATACGAGTAAAATATATCGCGGCGCATCCCGTGGATACGCTCGGCGCGCTGCTGTCCTATAACTCAACCCTGTCCTGCAGCACGGTCATCGGCCGGACCTGCTACAGCGCCATAACGGATACGGTGGTCAATCCCTACCAGTATGGCATCGAAGGCAATTTCCGGTTGCAGAAAGGATATGTCTATTATGCCTCGAGGAAGGAATCCGATCCTTCCCAGGCGACGAATATCCGTACGAACGGGACCATTAAGAATTTTGCGCCCTTCTGGACCCTTCAATCGGGCCGTTGGGCTCCCGTCTACGATAGCACGAGATGGGTATGGAATAGCCAGACGACGCTGTTCAACCGGAAAGGGTTCGAGCTGGAGAACAAGGATCCGCTGGGCCGCTACAATGCAGGGCTCTACGGATATGGTCTGACCATGCCTACCGCCGTGATACAAAACAGCCATTTCCAGGAGTCGGCCTTTGAAGGTTTCGAGGACTATGGTTATATCCCCGGCGCCTGCGATACGTCCTGCCCGGAGGCCCGGCCTTTCGATTTCTCCGCCTTCCTGGGAAATATCAGCGATTCCATGCCGCATACAGGCTTGTTCAGCCTGCGCATTCCCAAGAACGGCACCGTGAACCTGGTGGGTCTGCCCATCGTTGCGGCCACCGGTGACAGTAGTCCGGAACTGAAAGATTCCCTCAGCTCCGATGCCTGCCTGGGTACCCGGCTCAATGGCATACTGGCGTCTCCGAATACGGTGCTGCCTTCCTTCGCGCCCTTTGCCGGCAAGAAGATGCTGGTGAGCGCCTGGGTGAAAGAGAAGAATGCCTGTACCTGCCAGAGTTATACCCGCGATCATATCCTGGTCAATTTCGTGCTCAGTTCCGGCACTTCCGCCCTTTCATTGCATCCGTCCGGGAATATGATCGAAGGCTGGCAGCGATACGAGTCGGTAGTCAGCATACCTGCGAATGCCCTGAGCATGACGCTGACCCTGGCGGCCTCCGATTCTTCGACGACCTATTTCGATGATATCCGCATCCTGCCGTTCAACGCAGAAATGAAGTCCTATGTCTACAATCCTGTCAACCTGCGGCTGATGGCGGAACTGGATGAGAACAACTATGCCACTTTCTACGAATACGATGATGACGGGACCCTGATACGGGTGAAGAAGGAGACGGAAAGAGGTATCCAGACCATTAAAGAAACGCGCAGCGCCTTATTAAAAGACCAATAAACGAATCGTCATGACCATTCTATCGCCAAAAAGAAACCTGTTCCTTATGCTCTTTGCTGCCTTGCTGATGACCGTAGCGGCGCGGCCCGTATTTGCGCAGGAGGGTAAAGAGAAGGCAAGAGACCTGCTTACGAAAGTGCAGCAGGCTTACCGGGCGGCGGGCTTCCTCGGGTTCCGGGTGAAATATGTTTATGCGAATGCAGGACAACCCGGTCACCGGCTCGATTCTCTGGAAGGAGAAGTGCAGATGGAAAAAGACCGCTGCCGGTTTGTGATAGATGGAACGGAGACCGTCGTGACGAATAAATATACCATCCAGGTCATGAAGGAAGATAAGGCCATCTACCTGTCCGGCAGCAAACCTTTATCGATGGTCAGCCCGGCGGGTCTGGCGGATAGCCTGTTCGCGCATATGGCCGGAGTGACGGCGACCGTGGTGCAGGAGAGCGCTTCGCAGGAGCTGGTCCTCACCTTTCCTCCCGGGGCGGCCTATTCCCGGGTCAGGATGCTTATCGATCCCCTGACGGGATTCTTTCAGCAGGTAAGTTATGAGCTGCATACGGAAAGCCTGGTGGGGCAGGATATGATCGGGCGGCCCGGGCATCCGGGGCCTTACGAGCAGGAAGGGCAGATCGATATTATTTTCAGCAATTATATCCGGGGCGGATTCGGCGAAGGCCTGTTCAATGAAAAGAATTTTTTCGACAAGGTGGCGGGCGCCTACCAGCCGGCGGCACGGTATAAGGATTACCATATTTTTTTAGCTTCTTCAAACCTTTAATCCTGGATTTATGCAAATGCTGCGCAAATATAGCAAACGATGGACGCTGATGTTCATAGCCATTGTCCTCATGGCCCCTGTTGCGAAGGCCGGTAAAGGCGGCCCCGGGGGCCCTGCCGTAAGGGCGATGGCAGTGCTGGATGGCAGCCAGCACCAGATCAAAGTGGATTCCTCCCGGACGGTGGAAGACTCGGCCTTCTTCAATCCCTCCTACATCGGCGATATCGACAGCTCGTATACGGTGCAGAATGTCGTATCCCTGGGGATCAATGAGGCCAGTTCCATCTATCTCCGCACGGCCTTCACAGTGACGGTGCGACTGCGGATCAGCTATACCAGCAAGACCGGCGATACCGCCTCGGTGATCCGGGATTTCACGATCAACTATGACTCTTCCACGTCCTATAATGCCCGCAGCAGCTTTGTATTCAATGGCGCCCATAAGGTCACCATCAAGGTATTGTCCGTAAATACCGGCGGCACCACTTCCTGGGACCCCACGACGGCGCTCGTGATCGAGAACCAACTGGTCACCCGGCCCAACTTTAAATTCTCCTGCGGCACTACCGTCTCCGGCATCAGCGTCAACCCTTCTTCCGATCCTACGGCGGATGAACTGCCCGTCAGCTGGACCACCGTGCTGGGCGCCGACCAGTATGACCTGGAATGGGCCTATATCGACCGCAAGGCCCTTGCGCGGTATAAGACGGGCGGCGTGTACAACCCTGCCCTGATCTTCCTCAATAACGCCACCCGGGTGACAACTACCGGTACCGGATATTCGATACCGCTGATCTATGATGATTCGGGCACGCTTTTCATCCGTGTCCGGCCCGTGCAGCTGGTGGCTGCCAATTCCGTGATAACGGCCATCTGGAGCTCGGAGTTGTCCACCCCCGTGATGGGAGAATATGACTTTACGGGGCACGAACGGCCGCTTAACTGGCAATCCAATATCAGCTTTGCGGAAGAAGGCAAGAGAAAGGTAGTGGTCCAGTATTTCGATGGCAGCCTCCGGAGCCGCCAGACCCTGACCAAGGATAATACCACCAATACGACCATCGTAGGGGAGACCTATTACGATTACCAGGGCCGGCCTTCGATCCAGGTAATGCCCTCTCCCACCTTGAACAATATCATAAAATATACGGCCAGCTTTAACGTGAGCATCAACGGGGCCGCCTACAGCCAGTCGAATTATGATACGCTGGCCGGACCCGGCGACTCCTGCGATCTTCACGCGGACGCGATGATCGACACTTCGGGGGCCAGCTTCTATTATTCCGCGCACAATCCCGCCGCCACCTCGGGCCTGAACCAGTTCATACCCAACGCGAATAATTATCCCTTTACGGAGACGGAGTATACGCCCGACAATACGGGCCGTATCAGCCGGCAGGGTGGGGTGGGCCTTTATCACCAGCTGGGCAGCGGCCATGAGACAAGATATTTTTATGGCACCCCGGACCAGGATGAACTGGACGGGCTCTTCGGAACGGAGGTGGGCGACCGGACGCATTATTTCAAGAACATGGTGCGGGACGCCAACGGGCAGTACAGCGTCAGTTATGTGGACATGCATGGCCGCACCATCGCTACGGCCCTGGCCGGGGCTGCGCCATCCGGCATGGCCGCCCTGCCTTCCAATACCGGCAGCACGGTGACGGAGACCCTGTCCGACACCCGGACGACCCTTTTCCAGCAGCAAAGCATGGTCAGCCAGAAAAGCCTGGTGGTGCCGGTAGCGGGTACGTATGCCTTTAATTATAGCCTCACTCCTTCTATTTTCCAGGAGCTGAATTGTAAACCGGAACCTGTCTGCTATACCTGCCGCTATGACCTGGAGATAACGATCTCCGACAACTGCAACAACCAGCTACTCCGGCGGGGTGGTAAGCCTTTCGATACGGTACTGCATAATTTCAAGATCGACTCCATCACCCTCGCCTGCACCGCGCCCGCCATGAGCCTGAATTTTTCCCTCGACCTTCCGGAAGGCGCCTACCTGGTCACCAAGAAGCTAACGCCGAACCACGATGCGTATAATTATTACCGTGACAGTGTATACCTGCCGGGTAATACCTGTACTTCCCTCGACCAGTATATCAACACGCAGCGTATGATCGCCGTCGCGGCCAATACCCAATGCGCGCCTACCTGCCAGGCTTGTATGGACAGCGTCGGCACATTTTCAACCTTCCGCGCCAGATATATTGCGCAGGGCGGGCTGGAGCCGGCGGATACGGCCGCCTACAGGACGGAGATCGAGACGGCCTATAACAATGCGCTGGCCTCCTGTTCCGTCCTCTGCTCGAACAGCATTTCACAGGACAACGATATTCTCAGTGCGATGCTGCAGGATATGACGCCTCCCTTCGGGCAGTACGCGGATACTACCAAGCTGCCCGGCGCCGACAAATATTCCATTTTCTATATTAAGCCGAACACGGCCGACTATACTCCCTTATATAAACTTACGGCCGTCGATTACCAGGATGAGAATGGCCGGCCCGACAGTGTATACAACGATCGCTCCGGCATCATGGTGGAACCAAATTCCCTCTCTGTCACCCAGTTCACGCAGAACTTCCGCCCCTCCTGGGCCTATGCCCTGCTGCCGTATCATCCCGAATACTGCAAGCTGCAAGCCCTGCAGGCGCAGCGCACCAGCAATCTGTGGGACAGGAGCATGGAAGCCGTCGATACCTATGCGGAGGCCAATAGCAAGGGTTTGCTGAACCCCACCAATATCTCCGGACTTCCTTTTCCCGCGGACCCGGGTAACCTGGACCCTTTATCGCAGGAATCGACAGCCCTGAAGAATGCCCTGAATGCGAAATTGAACCTGTACCAGAAAGCGCAGGGTACGGACCCCAACCTGTCCATGTGGGCCCTGGCCTGTGTGATGGTAAAATGCCAGACCCATACCTCCAGCTGCCTGACCTTCTATACCAATATCAATAATGATTTCAACACGACGGATATGTGCGCCGGCGACCTGGATATGGCCTGGCGATATTTCCGGCAGCTGTACCTGGACAGTAAGCAGGATATCCTCACGAAGATGGTGCTGGCTAAGCCGGCCGGCTGCACTCCTTTGGACCCGGCCTATTCCAAAGTGCCCACCACCGAGGAGCTGTTCGCCGCTCATCATTCCCCTCAATTCACGGATGAAACGAACAGTATCAAGCATACGCCCGTCCAAGCGGTGCTGAATGTGTCCAGCCCAACGTCAGCCAACGGCATGCAGGCGGCGATAGAGGATTCCCTGCGGAGCTTCTATTCGCAGAACTGCGCCAGCCTGGTGCCGCAATGGGCCCGGCAGCTGTCCGTCTGCGGCTTCTACGATTCGACGGCGCTGTATGGCACGATCCTGCCCCGGCTCCTGGCCCTCAGTCAGCTGGCGGTGGACGCGGATCATCCCTTCGGAGCCAGCACGCTGCCCGCGGGCGTCACCTATAATCCTGCCGGCACGCCTTTCCATAGCTTCCAGGATATCATCAATAACTACAACACTACGCACGGCATCACGGATGCACTGCATTGCAATGCGGAGAATATCACTTTCCCCATGCCCTATGACCGCCAGCCTGTCTACAGCGCCAAGCCCGTATATACAAGGCCGTCGGATTGCGAATGCAAGCTGATCGGCGATCTGTATAATACCTATCTCGCCAGCGGCGGGGTGGATGCCACTTTCTCCGCTTTCCTGAAAAGGACGCAGCAGGTGACGATGACGGATGCGGACCTGCTGCAACTGCGTACGATGTGTGCGGGTCCGGCCATTTCAGCGAGCTGCACTTTCGTGAGCCAGCCCATCTACCTGCCGCCTGCGATGCAGTGCAGTTCGGGTCCTGCCTGCGCCACCTGTACGGTGGTGGATTCCATCTATCATGCGTACCTGACCCAATATCCGGCGGATACGCCTTCCATTTCCAGGGACGCCGATACGGCGCAGGTGCAGAAGAACCTGCTGTTCAGGAATTATATGAACAACCGGCTGGGCTTTAATAAGGAAGCCTGGGAGTATATGCAGTTCATGGATACCTGCGCCAGTCATTCGGGTACGATCACGACGGATACGCAGTGTATTGCTAAGACGATCGGGCAGTTGTTCAAGACGGGGACCACGGATCAGCTATTCGATATCCGGTCTGCACCGGGCGGTGGCTATATCCTGGCGGGAGGCACCGATGCGGGGGGCCTGGGAGGGCGAAATGCTTTCATCGCAAGGACGGATTCAACTGGTGTCATTTTGTGGTCGAAGGCCTATGGAGGGGCGAATGACGATTATTTCTTGCGAGTCCGTGCTACTTCGGATGGAGGGTTCGTTGCAATTGGGACCACCCACTCTACCAGTCATGTAAGTGATATCCTGGCGGTGAAACTAAGCGCCAGCGGCAATACGGAATGGACAAAACTCATTGGATTAGGGACTAATAAGGGAGAGTTGGCAAGAGATATAATACAGATGGATGATGGCGGATATGCGGCATTGGCATATCATAATTTTGATCCAGGCCATACATTATTTATGGTCACCCGGTTGAATGATTCCGGAAATATCGTATGGACAAGGAAATTCGGATGTAACACCAGCAACGATCCTTATTCCCTTACCCGGTCGGGTGACACTATTATTGTGGTTGGCTCTGTCTATGATGGCAGCAGGTATCTTGGAGCTTTATACAAATTGAGCCCTGTGTCACTGGACTCGGGGAGAATATTAAATGCATGGAGTTATAAAGATAGTTTGAACATTCACATGAGCAATCATTTCTCGGATATCTGGGTCAATGCTAGCGATTATCTGCTGTATGTTTATTGCGCGGAGGACTTCTCGATCGATAGCGGTAGAGTGGCGGCTTTGCGACTGTCGAAGACGGGTACTATTCAATCCTACCAGCGATTCGATCTGCCGTCGGGAAATTTCGGAGATGCTTTTGCGTCGACGGTTGCTTTTACGCCGACCTCGGATGGCGGCTACCTTGTCGGCCAGACAGGCAGCAGCACAATTAAGATGGATTGGCAGAAATTCAATGCTTCCGGCACGCGTCAATGGTCCGTGCGCACCAATCTCCCGTCTGATCAACTCATAGGTTCGGCCGTGCAGAACCCGAATGGAAGCTTTACCATTGCGGGCACCGATTATAATCATGCATTATTCCTGAATTTGTCGGATAGCGCAAAGACTGGTTGTTATGACACTGCCATAACACTCACGACGATGAACAGGCTACTTACTACGACAACCTTTGGTATGTTGGATACGAATCTTCTTATAGTCCCGTCTTCTATTGCCTGGACCTTAACAGAGATCAACCTGACCCCGACCGACTCCGCTATTGCCTGTTCCGGATCCGGTCCTTGCTATCCGATCTACAACGGTCCCCTCCTCTGCGGCAAATCGGCCCCGATCCTTCCGCCCCTTGGCGTCGACAGCATCACGGCCTGCACCGACAGCACCTTCTTCTCGGTCAGCAAGGGCACGGAGTTGTTCAAAGTATACAGGGATTCCCTGACGGGCGCATTCGAGCGTGGCTATCTCGACTCCTGTATGCAGGCGTATAAGTATGAAAGTTTCACGGTCACCCATGTGAAGAATGAGTACCACTATACCCTTTATTATTATGACCAGGCAGGGAATCTCATTCGCACCGTATCACCATCCGGCGTCCAGCAGATGTCCGATCCCACCTGGTTATCGCAGGTCCGCGATGCCCGGGCAGCCGGCACTGTGCAAGTGCCTTCCCATACTCTTGCAACAGATTACCGGTATAACACCCTCAACCAGGTGGTGGCCCAGCATTCGCCGGACGGCGGGACCAGTCATTTCTGGTACGACCGGCTGGGCAGGCTCGTACTCTCGCAGAATGCGCGACAGGTCCTCAGCGAACAATACAGCTATACGAAATATGATTCCATCGGGCGCATTGTAGAAGTAGGACAATTGGTGAGCAGTACGCCCATTGCGGATTCGATCAGCCGTAAGGAAGACAGGCTGGCGCTATGGCTGAGTAATGCAGCTCCTAAGGCAAGTCAGTTCACGGTGACGGTATATGATACGGCTTTCTCTCCGATAGAGCCGGAACTGGTGGCAAAGAACCTCCGCAACCGGGTCGTCCGCACGGCCTTATATGACACGGCCACCGACCGGACCAACCATAGGCCTGCTTCGGCCACCTATTTCAGCTACGATGTCCTCGGTAATGTCGATACCCTCGTACAGGATTATAAGAAAGGGGTCATGGCCGCGCATTCCAATCGTTTCAAGAAGCTGGTCTATGACTATGACCTCGTAAGCGGTAAGGTCAACAAGGTATCCTTCCAGCATGGCTATGCGGATGCTTTCTATCACAGTTATCTCTATGACGCAGAGAATCGCCTGACGAATGCGATGAGCAGCATGGACAGTGTCAATTGGGATAACGAGGCGTTCTACCGCTATTATGCGCACGGTCCGCTTTCGAGATCGATACTGGGACAACAGCAGGTGCAGGGGATCAACTATGCCTATACCTTGCAGGGATGGCTGAAGGCGATCAACCCCGGGATCTATACCGGTGGCTCCTTCGATCTCCGCCCGGACAGCAGCGGGAATATCGTTGCGGCCAGCGCCTACAACCTCTTATTGAACTATTTCAACGGTGATTACTCGCCTATCAGTGGGGTGGCGGGTCCCGACAGCGCCGTGCATACTACGTTGAGTACGGAATACCGGCCCCTGTACAATGGAAATATCAGCAGCATGGGCGTTAACGTCCGCGGACTGAACAATCCCCTGCTCTATAACTACCAGTACGATCAGTTGAACCGACTGGTGGGTATGGATGCCTGGAACCGGACTTCCACGCCCTGGAGCTCCATTTCGAAAGTATCCGATTTCCGGGAAAATATCGCCTATGATCCCAACGGGAATATCCTGCAATACAAGCGTAACGGCAACAACACCTTTGCCAGCAAGCCCCTGGGCATGGACAGCCTGAAGTATATTTATACCGCAGGCACCAACCGTCTCGACCATATCCGGGATTCCGTGCCGGGCGGTAACTATACCACCGATATCGACGACCAGTCGGCAGCAAATTACAAATACGACTCCATCGGGCAACTGGTCTCCGATGCCGCCTCGGGCATATCCGCCATCACCTGGACTGTCTATGGCAAGATCGCCAGCATTACGAAGAGCAGCGATACGACGATCTACTATACTTACGATCCTGCCGGCAACCGCATCAGCAAGTCCGTTGTCCATGGTACGGATTCGACGGTGACCTGGTATGCGCGGGATGCACAGGGCAATGTGCTCAGCGTATATACGTACGGCGACCCGGCCGTGCATGGCCGCGACCTGACGCAAACGGAGCTGCATATCTATGGCAGCAGCCGGCTAGGCCTTTGGAGAACGAATACCAACGTGCAGATGCTTGCGCCGCCTAACACTTCCTCCCTGGACTTGCTGGGATCGGGGGATAGCCTTACTTTTATAAGAGGAAATAAGCTCTTTGAACTGACGAATCACCTGGGCAATGTGCTGGCTACCATCAGCGACAAGCGCTTCGGTCATTCCACGGACGACAGTACCGTTGTGTACTATACACCCGACCTGGTGAGTGCGAATGACTACTATCCTTTCGGTATGTTGCAGCCTGCCAGGTGTTATACGAAGAATGGAGTGGGGGGATACCGGTATGGGTTTAATGGGAAGGAGAAGGATGATGAGGTGAAGGGAGAGGGGAATGAGATCGATTATGGGATGCGGGTGTATGATCCGAGGGCGGGGAGGTTTATGAGTGTGGATCCGTTGCAAGGAAAATATCCTGAATTGACGCCCTATCAATTTGCTAGTAATAGGCCAATAGAAGCAATAGATCTAGATGGATTAGAAGCTGCAAGTACAAAGGCATATTTTAAGAAAAAGAGGTACGGTGTAGATGCTTTAAAAATACAACGAGTTGATGCGGGCTATGGAAATGTCCAAACGCAGTTGTTTTCTTTACAAGCTCATGGAAGTTCACAGGAGTTCACAAAATTTAAAGATGAATTTTTAAATACACCTCAGAAAATCACTACCAATAAATATGCTTCTTATGCTGCGGATAAAAAGCAGGACCCTAAAACTTTAACTCCAGGTGATGCAATAGAAATTGTACCTAAAGTTTGGTATGTTCCTGTTGCTCCCCCTGTTTATGTGAGAGTAATGGATGTCCAGAACACTCAAAATTCCTTCAAATTAACTTTTGCGACTTTAGAAGGCCATCCAGAAGCAGGCTATGTTACTTTTTCAGGAGCATTTGATGAAAAGACCGGAGATTTATTTTTTAGTGTCTTAACCGAAACGAGACAAGTTTATGGATTGGGAAAGGTTGCTCCTTCTAGAACAGTACAACAAGCTCAATGGGAAATCGTAATTGGTAAAGCAAGAACAGCTTTAAGCAAAGAGAAAAAAGATGTTATTGAGAAAGAAAATATTCAAGAATATAAATATGATGAAACCAAGCCAATGGGGAAAGGTAAACAAATAAAAAACAAAACGGAAGCAATAAATGAGTAAGAAAGATATTTTGGAAACCGTGTTATTTTTTTTAAAAGCGATAATAGTTTATTCTGCTTGCTATTTTATTGCCTTTAATATTAAATTTTCTTTAAAGAATAGAGGTAAAAGAAATACCTATTTAAAAATTTTAATCGCAAATGTTATATGTCTTTCCTTTTTTCTTATTTATGGATTATTGGATAACTATTGGGATATAAAAGTGGTTTTTTTAGCTACTTTATGGTTTCTTTTATTTCCTTTATCTTCTTTATTAATAATTATCTTCGGCATCTTATTTTTCTTTGAAAAAAGACAAAAATAATAAGATCATTGGTATGGGTTTAATGGGTAATGGAAGGGAAATGAACTTATTGCGTAATAAATTTTTAATCAGGAAAGGTTAGAAACACTCTTTATTTGGAAAGGCAAAGGAATTTAAGTAACTAAACATTTTAAAATGGGTAGTTACTTTTTTTATTAGATCCTCTGGAAAAAATTGATCTGTAAGATGATGAACTAAGACTTGAGGAAATAAGCTCAATACTTCCCTGCTTGGCACACTTTGACTTCGAATGGACTGACCCTCCGCCCAACGGTCTAAATAGCACCCATTTGGGTGATTTCCTAATAACGATTCTATTAACTTAATTTGTAGGAACGAATATAGTTATGGGAGCAGTAAAATTAATTGATCAGGAAATAGTGCAATACCTGCCTCACCTGAATGCACAACAAAAGCAGGTTGTATTAAGCATGGTAAAGACTTTTGCCGCTGAACAACAGGATTGGTGGGATGAAATCAGTCATGAACAACAGCAAGCAATAGATAAATCATTGGCAGAGATGAAGACAGGGAAGCTAACTTCTCATGATGAAGTCATGAAAAAGTATAAGAAATGGCTGAAGAGGTAATCTATGATATTTTATGGACTGATTGCGCTAAACGGACATCTAATTAAACCTATCCACGATCTCCGCAGCCACCGCCAGTAACACCAGTAAAGAGATCGCTACCGCAATATAATTCTTAGTAGTGCCCGGCAGGCTGGACTGTACGGAATTCTTCAATACGAGGAGGGCCAGCACCAGGGCCGCGATCATCAGCATATAGTATCCGCCGGCCAGGATGGTAGACAGGATCCGGGTATCCCGGGAAGGAATGAAGAGGTCCAGGGCGAACCAAAGACAGGCTGCACCGCCGATAAGGGCCAATACGGCGAACAAGGCAAATTTCAGGTTCCGCGATGCAAACTGGCGGGCTTCCAATTGTTGTGACTCTTCTTCTGGCATAGGAGTACTTCTTGAAAAGCAGTTTCCAATTAATGAAATGACATTTTAGAGTGGTTCCAGGAGGCTTTAAAAAAGGCGGATAATGGTAACGGTTATGTGACGGTAGGAGGTAGGTAGGCTATTGAGACGAATTTACGTAATAAATTCATTTTAAGAAAGCGGTGGATAAGATTCTAATGGAGATTTAATTCCTGAATGTCATTCCGTTAAGCGGGATGTATCTTCCGGAAATAGATATAGGACACTACCAGACTGAAGAAAAAGAAGGTATGCCCTATTTCGAGCACTATGCTGTCGCCGCTTGATAAATGGGCGATGGGCGCGGACAAAAGGACAATGGCGAACCCCAAGTAGGCGAACTCCTTCAGTTTAACGGGTAGGGCAGGGATCAGCAGGACCAGAACGCCCAGGAATTTTGCCGTGGTCAATTCGATCCTGAACCAATTAGGAAGGCCCAGGTGCGCGAAGGCTGCCTTCATTTCGCTGTTGAACCCGAAATTGATGGCGCTCCATAGCATGACGGCAGCAACGATACCCGTAGAGACCCAGTAGATGATTTTTATCTTTTTCATGAGCGGAATGTTTAGTGAAATGCGTGACCTTAATTGAATTTGAAGACGCTTAAAATGAAAATGCTGAGAAGGAGCATCAGTTGAAGAAGGTGAAAGAGACGGAGCCTTTTTTGAATGGTAAGGAACGCCGTATCTCCATGAGCGGCCGGCCCCCCTGCCGTTAACAACCTTCGAAGGTTCTTTCCCTGCCTTCTTCCCAGCCCAATTCCGTTGATGATGATAAAGATGATCAGGATGAATTTTACCCGGAACCAGAGCTGTTCCCCAAAAGCGCCCCTGGTAATGGCCATCATGGCGACGCCGGAAAGGACGAGCAGGATCCCTCCCAGGCGGATCAGGGCGGCCAGCTTCGAGAGGCCCTGCTGAACGCCTAATGCCCCCGGCCGGTCGATGGCGACCTGGAGCCAGAACTGCCGGAAGAGGACATAATCCACCAGGGTGACGCCGGCCAGCAGGATGATCCCGATAATGTGCAGGATGAGTGCGATGTGGTACATGGTTAGCATGACAATTGATTTAATTCGTTATCGTAGTTTATTTTGCGAAAGTAAAACGAAAACGCTGTAAAAATCAAATTTCGAAGCAGTTTTTTTATATTTGCACCGAAAACGTAGTAAATCAGATGAATAAGACGATCGAACTGGTCAATCAATGGGGCGCCTTCGAACAGGCCCATCCCGACGGCAGCATCGAAGAGTTCTGCAGGCATTATCTCGCCCGGCAGCAGAAAAAGAAGGTGGAAGGCCCCCTGGTGGGCGGCGTAGTGCTCAATGTAGCGGACGGACTGCTGTTGAAGGTCATCGGCCGCATTCATAAACTGAACCTGTACTGCGCCAATATGGCCCTGAAAGGCACGGACCTCAACCAGATCGAAGAATTCGGCATGCTGCTGACGATCAAGCAAGAGAAGAACCCGAAAAAGACGGAAGTGATCTACGCCAACCTGTTCGAACTTTCCAGCGGCACCGATATGTTGAACAGAATGAAAAAGCGGGGCCTTATCAAAGAGTATGACGACAAAGAGGACAAGCGTTCGAAAAGGATAGAACTGACCGCAAAAGGAGAGAAGGTCGCGGAGGAATGCAAGGTCAGGATCCTGAAAAACGCTACCATGCTACTGCACGATCTGACGGAAGATGATAAAGAGTTGTGCATTCAATTGCTGAAGAACGTGGAGATAAAATTTTCGGCCTTGTGGCAGAAGCATCGCGGCAAAACCTTTGAAGACTTTTATAAAGAGGCCCTGGGTCAGCCCTGATCCCCTGTAATAAGCTGCGTCGCGCCCGCAGAATATTCCCCGGGAAGCAACCCCTTGCAGCTCCCGGATCGTTTGCTTATCGGTAAATAAATAGATACTGACCGATAACTGAACGATATGAAAAAAGCCTGTTCCTACCTGTTCCTTGCCGTTATACTGCTGATATCCGCCTGTCGGAAAGACAGAGGCTCCGTTGGGACACCCAATCAACCACTGCCCTTATTGAAAAGCATTACCTATACCGATGAATGGGGCGACACGACCACCTCTGTCTACGAATTCGATGCCCAGCGGCATTTGCAAAAATTCAACACGACCTTTAAGACCCCTACTTCCGGGGGAGATTATTATCGCCTCTTCACCTGGACCGGGAACCAGGTGGCCGTTAAAGAGTACGACCAGAACAACCAGGAAACGGCAGGTTCGGCTTCTGTCTATGAATTGAATAGCCAGGGATTTTCAGCGTCGCATGTGTATAAGTCTTATAACAATAATACCAACAGTTATAACGATTATAAGAACCTGTTTGAATATACGCCGGATAACTACATAAAAAAGATCTCCAATTATTATGTGCCGAATAACTCCCTGATGTACGTGTACGAATTCCAGTATAATGGCAGCCAACTGCTGGACAGTATATCGGGGTATGTCTCCCTGGGCAATAACAATCTGCAAAAGTTTGTCGCGTGGACCTTCGAGTATGAGGTAGGAAAAAAGAACACTATCGGCAACAGCGCCATGAGCTCTTCTTTCGATGACGTGCTCAATCTTGGCGGTAAGGCGCAACCCTATGCGCTGGCTAAGGAAAGATTGATCGTATATAACGGGACGCAAAAACGCAGCATCGAACAGGAGGATAATTATCGCAATGAATATGATGCTAAAGGGCTTATTACCGGCCGGTCCCGGAAGTCGTATTTCTTTCAGCCCGACGGGTCGGTATTGGATTCCCTGCATGCCACCTATACCTACAAATACCAATAAACGATCAGAGTTCCAGCAAAGAGAAGACACGCTGGCTCCTGATCCCCTTTTCGGTCATCTGCAACTCGCAGCATTCATTGACGGGATCATGCTCGAAATAAAGGATGTAATTACCCGTCACCGCCTCCTGTAAGAAACTTTTCTTCTCGTTCAGCGTGGTCAACGGGAACATATCATAAGCCATCACATAAGGAATGGGAAAATGACCGACGGAAGGGAACAGATCTGCCGTATAGACGATCGTCCTGTCCTTATAGCTGATCTGCGGCAGCATCATGCTGTCCGTATGCCCGTTGACGAGACGGACGGACAGGCCGGGGATGATGACGTCCCGCACGATGTCCAGCGGACTATCGGCCTTGGGGACGGATCCCGCTGCCGCGGCCGATGCGGGGAGCCCGATGAAGCGCAGCTGACCGCTCTCCTGTATCGGCAGGATATTCTCCTTCAGGAAAGAAGCCTTTTCCCGGTCGTTGGGATGCACGGCCCATTGCCAATGCCGCTCGTTGCTCCAATAGGTCGCTTTCTTAAAGGCCGGCGTCAGCTTGTCCCCTTCGCGGGCGATAGCGCCCCCGCAATGATCGAAATGCAGGTGGGTCAGCAGGACATCCGTAATATCGTCCCTGTGGAATCCATGGCTGGCCAGGGATCGGTCGAGGCTGTGATCGCCGTGTAAATAATAATGACTGAAGAATTTCGCGTCCTGCTTGTCGCCGAGGCCCGTATCGACGAGGATCAGCTTATTCCCTTCTTCGATGAGGAGGCAGCGGAGGGCCCAGGAGCATAAATTATTTTCGTCGGCGGGATTGGTCTTATTCCAGATGCTTTTGGGTACGACGCCGAACATGGCGCCGCCGTCGAGCTTAAAATTTCCTGCGTGGATGGTATAGAGTTGCATAAATTATATTTTGGATCAGGCGATGCCTGCCGCGCCCTTTTCCTTCCGTTGCCGGATCAGGGCGGAATAAAGGCAGACGAAGCCGATGGCGAAAAAGAAGGTCAGGGACAGGACAGAGTCTTTCAGGCTATGGGTCAGGTCGCCGATGAGGCCAAAGATAAACATACTGATCACGATGGCGATCTTTTCGGTAAGGTCGTAATAGCTGAAATAGGAAGCCGTATCTTTTGTCTCCGGCATCAGCTTGGAATAGGTCGAACGGCTCAGGGACTGGATGCCGCCCATTACCAGGCCGACGGCCAGCGCAATGATATAAAAAGCATATTCCACGGGCTTTTGTTCCGGGGCCAGTTCCAGGCTGAGGCGAGAGATCTCGCCTTCGATCTTTCCTGCTTCCGCTTCGCGGCCGGCAGCCTTGCTTTGGCGCAGCTCGTCGCGCTGCTGTTTCAGCGCCTGGATCTTTTCATGATAGGGCTTCAGGCGCTCGGCAAAATCCGCCGTCTTGTAGGCTCCGATGCAGACGATCATCCAGAACAGGACCACGCCCATCAGGACCTTGATATTTCCATAGCGGGCCGATAGGCGACTCATGACGATCGCCCCGATGATGGCCACCAGTTGGATCAGCACTACGGTGATGATCAGCATCGTGTCGTCCAGGTAGAGTAATTTACTGCCGAAGATCGTAGCCGCCAGCATGACGGTCTGCACGCCCATGCTGTAAAAGAAGAACCCCCGCAGGAAACGCTTCAATACGGCCATCCGCCGGATTTCCCCAAAGATCTTTCGTACTTCCTGGAAACCTTCCGTAAGGACATTCACCTTGACCAGGTCTGTCTTGCTGACCCTGGGCAGCGCGCGGAAGGTGATCTGCGCAAATCCCGCCCACCAGAGTCCTACCAGCAGGAAGGTCAGGCGTGGCGCGAAGAACGGATCGTCATGCATCGTCAGCACCAGTACGAACCCGATGATCTGCAGCAGGACGCTGCCGATATATCCGTAAGCATAGCCTTTGGCGCTGACCCTGTCCTGGTCCTGGGGTGCGGCTATCTCCGGCAGATAGGCATTGTAAAAGACCAGGCTGCCGACATAACCCATGGACGCCAGCATGAAGCAGCCGATGCCCAACCAGAGATTGGACCCGTCGAAAAAATACAGCAGGCTGCACCCACCCGCACCCAGGTAGCAGAAGAAGCGCATGAAGTTCTTCTTATTGCCCCGGGTATCGGCCACGGAGGTGAGGATGGGGTAGAGCAGGGAGATCAGCAGATACGCGGCCGCCAGGGCATAGCTGTATAAGGATGAATTCTCGAACCGTCCGCCCAGGAAGGAGATGATATTGCCCCCGAAATGTTTGCGGGTGGCTTCTATAAAATAGATCGGGAAGAAAGTGGTGGTGATGACCAGGTTGTATACGGAGTTGGCCCAATCGTACATAGCCCACCCATTAATGACCTTTTTGGAGGCCGTGGGCATCATTTGACCACCCCCTTGTACAATAGAACGAGCATGACCAGGCCGATGAAGATCCGGTAATAGCCCCAGACCTTGAAGCCGTATTTTTTCAGGAAACCGATAAAGCTGCGGATGGCGAGGACGGCGACGATGAACGCGACGGCGCTGCTGATGCCCAGGAGCGTAAAATTCTCCTTTGACAATACTTCCGGGTGCGCTTTATGCACGTCCCAGAAGCTTTTCGCGGAGGCCGCGATCATGGTAGGGACGGCCAGGAAGAAGGAGAACTCGGCGGCGGCCTTGCGGCTTAGCTTCTGCGTCATGCCCCCGATGATCGTGGCGGCGCTGCGGCTGAGCCCCGGCAAGACGATGGAAAGGACCTGGAAGCATCCGATCCGGAAGGCCGTCTTATAATCCACCTGTGATTCGTGTTCGATGGTAGGGTAGTTGAACCATCGGTCGACGAACAGGAAGACAATACCCCCGCCGATCATCACCGCGGCAATGAAGTACAGGTTGCCCAATGCGGCATCGATATGTTTTTTCAACAGCACTCCGAAGACGATGGCGGGGATCACGGCGATCACCAGCTTAAAATAGAAACTTATGCGGGAGAAATTGAAGAATTTGCGGGAATACAGGACCACGACGGCCAGTATGGCGGCCAGTTGGATGACGATCTCGAACATATCCGAAAAAGGAGTGGCGGCCACACCGATAATGGGATTGGTGAATTTCATATGGGCGGTGGACGATATAGGCAGGAATTCGGTGAGTCCTTCTACGATCGCCAGGATAATGGCCTGGATAGTGGTCATGTTAATGGTTTGGATTTATGGCTAGGGCTTATTGCTCGCTCTTTTTGTTCTTCTTGAAGATGGCCACGATCTCCAGCGCCAATCCTGCCAGAATGAGAATAGGGGCCACGGTCACCCGCGTGAAACTATATACTTCCTTCGGATCGAAGACATTGGGGTCCTTGCTCTTGCCCCCAGCCATTAAAAAAAGACCCAGCGCCATCACGACGATCCCGATCAGCATCCAGCGATAATTATCCTTACCGAACAGGGGTGCGTTTTGCCTGGGGACCGCTACTTTAGAGGTCGTTGTTTTCTTGGTAGTTGCCATGTATAATCGTATGATTGGGCCTGCAATATACACATTAGTACAAATCGTCCAATTTCATTTTGAGGTATTTCAGGACGCTGCGGTGGGTGCTGATAAAGGAGATACAGATACCCAGCAGGACGATGACGAAGAACATGGCCGACAGGAGGGCATAGTCCCGGAGGGCCCTTATCTCCGGCAGCCATCTTTCGGTGACGAAGATGACCCCAATGATCCCTGCTATGGCGATGATGCCGCTGAGGGCTCCGTTGATCAGGGCTCTGACGTCCATGGGCTTGGCGATGAACCAGCGGGTGGCCCCTACCATCTGCATGGTTTTGATGAGGAACCGGTTGCTGAACATGGCCAGGCGTATCGTATTATCGATAAGTATAATAACTAAGATGGAGATGACGATGGCTACGGCCAGCAGGATGAAGGTGATCTTGCGGATGATCGTATTCAGGCTGGACACCAGGACCTGGTTGTACTGGACCTCGCTGACGGCGATATTCTGGTTGAGGTCCGTACGGATCTTCGACAGGGAGTCCGGGTTGGCATACTCGCTGCGGATCTTGAAATTGACGCTGGCCGGCAGGGGATTCTTATCCAGCACCGTTCCCCAATCCTTATTCCCGTCCTGGATGAAACGCTGTTTGGCCAGCTCCTTGGTCAGGTATTCGTAGGATTTGACATAGGGCTGAGCCGCGACATACTGTACCAGGGCCGCGCTGTCCCTGGCGGATACATTCTCGCGGACATAGACCTGGACCTCCACGTTCTCCCGGAAGTTCTGGCCCAGCTTATTGGCATTGATCACGATCCAGCCCAGCAGCCCCAGCAGGAACAGCACGACCGAAACGCCGACAATGGCCATAAAATAAGAAGGAGTGGAACGCTTGGCATAGCCTTTTCCGAATTGCGCCATAGGTGAAGTCAATTTTGCGGGTTAGTAACAATCCTTGCTAAGGCAAAAATAACGGTTTTACGGGCATCTTCACACTCTTTTGTAGGGGGAATAGCGGCCATTTCCGTATTTTTGTCACCCCCTGACCGGACGCTGTCCGGTTAGCCGATAGTTGAGACAAGGAGGCAAAAAAATAATTTTTAAACCGGTTTTTGCCTCATTATAACGATGGTTTGCCTCCATTATTTTGAATAAGGAGAAGCTTTTAACTTTTTCCCAACACCCAGCAACAGATCATGGAATATAATTTCAACGACATTGAAAAGAAATGGCGCCAGCAATGGAGTAAGGAAGGCCGTTATAAAGTGAGCAATGATTCCGATCGCCCGAAGTTCTATGTGCTGGATATGTTCCCTTATCCCAGCGGCGTCGGCCTCCATGTGGGACACCCCCTTGGCTATATCGCCAGCGATATCTATGCCCGCTATAAAAGGCTGAAAGGCTTTAACGTGCTGCATCCGATGGGCTACGACGCCTTCGGCCTGCCCGCCGAACAATACGCCATCGACCATGGGATCCATCCTGCCGTCTCGACGGATACCAATATCGCCAATTTCCGCCGGCAGATGGATAATGTCGGGTTCTGTTTCGACTGGGACCGCGAGTTCCGCACCAGCGATCCTTCCTATTACAAATGGACGCAATGGATCTTCCTGCAATTGTTCAAAAGCTGGTATGACCGCAAAAAAAATAAGGCCCTGCCCATTACGGAGCTGACCGCTCATTTCGACGCGGGGGGCAATGCGGCCTATCCCTGCCCGGGAGACCCGCGCATCCGCTTTACGGCGAAGGAATGGAAGGGCATGAACGAGCAGCGCCGGGAGGAGATCCTCATGAACTACCGGCTCGCCTATTGCGGATATGGCGACGTCAACTGGTGCGAGGCCCTGGGCACCGTACTGGCTAATGACGAGGTCATCAACGGCTTCAGCGAGCGCGGAGGCCATCCCGTGGTCCGGAAAAAATTACGTCAGTGGTACCTGCGTATAACGGAATATGCCGACCGGCTGCTGGAGGGACTGGAAAAGGTGGATTTCAGCGATGCTATGAAGGAAATGCAGACCAACTGGATCGGCAGGAGCACCGGCGCGGAGATCGATTTTGCCATCGTCAGCGAAGCTTTGCC
>Ga0307517_10004014_pt1 | contig 22789 bp, 29 predicted proteins | sample 23_EM_MG_FD_194515 | JGI IMG/M metagenome (GOLD analysis project Ga0307517, IMG submission 194515) | Populus trichocarpa ectomycorrhiza microbial communities from riparian zone in the Pacific Northwest, United States - 23_EM | ecosystem: Host-associated > Plants > Roots > Unclassified | place... | reverse complement strand
CGCAAGAGCGTAGACGCTGAGAGCGACGGTGATCAGGAGCCCACACCTTGGAGACGCACGAAGAGACATAGGTCTGAATGGGCTCCTCCTGTGCAGGTGGCCTTTATTCCGTTATGTCGGCAGGGTCTGACCCGGGGCAGAGTTCTTGACTGAGGTGACCCACAAGGTCAACCCACGAAAATGCGATCACCCGACGGGGACAGAGGTCATTGACCCACAACGATGCGCCAAGCACACAAAGGAAGAAACGCAACGCTGTCAGCCACCATTGAGAGCATGACAGTCGAAGCAGGTTCAAGGGCACCTTTATGAGATGTGGGGGGAACACTTGCGCGGTCGAGCATAAGTCGGCCGGTGAGATCTGAGATCAAAGCTCGTGAGAAGCAGTTTCCCCAGATGCCAGAATCACGGACATCGTTGATTACAATCAGGAAGTGACCATTGTTCCGAACTGCTAGTCTAGCGTTGCCCCGCCCAGAGCCTGCGTGGTGGAAGGGGAGAGCAAGGGGTGAATTTCCTCTGAATTTCACATGCAGGGAATGGAGCGCCGCGGTGACGCTGATGAGCCAGACACTCACGTGCCTGCCACGAACTCCGCGGACGTCTGAGGGGAGGAGCCGAGGGTGTCTGTTCGTTGCACCACCACCTCTTCGTCCTCGCGATGGCTGCCGCAAACTCAATCATCAACTGCAAGCTGCTCCTAATTGGAAACTCTTCCGTAGGCAAGAGCAGCCTCCTCATGCGATTCTCCGACGAGCAGTGGTTGCCTGAGGACGAGGCGAGTGCCACGATTGGAGTTGATTTCCGTGTTAGTCGACGAACCCTGCCCTCTTGATTTCTAATGCACCAGTGGCTCATTGACCGCGTATTTCAGGTACATAAGATGGAGGTTAAGGGGAGGAAAGTCAAACTCAGCATCTGGGTACGGAGATCCACATCGCTGCCTTGTGGTCACATGGCGCGTCGTACTGAGGCATTTGTGAACTTATAGGACACAGCCGGCCAGGAACGTTTCCGGACCATCACTTCTTCCTACTACCGTGGGGCACAGGGCGTTATTTTGGGTACGTTCTTGCCACCTGCCCGAATGTAACACGTTGGCTCAAATGCCCCGATTTTAATCCAGTGTACGATGTTTCCAACAGGGAGACCTTTGATGCCCTCCCTCGGTGGTACAGTGAACTCGAAACTTACGTTTCTGAATCCGTCGTCAAGATCATCGTTGGCAATAAGGTTGACAAGGTCCGCTGTTTGCCACCTCCACTCTCACCACCCTCTTAACACTCGTGCAGGAATTCTCCCGACAGGTACCAACATCTGAAGGCGAGGCTTTTGCCCACCGCATGAACTCCCTTTTTATTGAAACATCGGCAAAGACTGCAGTCGGAGTCAGCGAAGCATTTAAGGAGGTAGCGGAGAAGATTCTCGACACTCCTGAGCTCTGGGCTCCAGTGACTGGTCAGCCCACTGGTGGTTCCGCAGGCGGGAACAGGACCAGGGCAAACGACGACTCCATGCCAGGCAGCATTAACCTCAACTCGACTGAGCCTCAATCTCAGGAGGGTTGCGCTTGTTGAAACCGCAGATTTCTCATTTCGACTCATGACCTGCTCACCCTCAGTAGACATACCGTTGTACTAATGTAATGTGTCTCTTGATCTACATACCACATCACATGGATTCTGCCAAGAAACGATCCATCTCCGCACTTACAAAGTCCGCTGAGATAACGAAGAAACCCGAAAGTGAGCTATAGTTCAACCGATATCCTGACGGCGCGAGCGTTGTGCGAACTCCGATTATCCCACAAATAACTTCTTGGAACGCAGTGGTCTAGCTGCGCCCACGCGCCCAAACTCATGCTGATAGACCACATAAGCCTCGCGTAAGTGGTCTGGCGATAGGGGTCCTGTCTCGCCTCTCCGAACTTGCACAGCGCGTGCTGAGGGATGGTCAACGCTGCCCGTTTACGATGCCTCCGACTCACCTCTCTCTATGATCTCTCCAACAAAGACCTTTGAGAAGCCTGCGACTATTTGCGCCACAGGTTGGGACGCTTGTTGACCCAATGTTTGTTGGATAAGCTGGTGAAGGGAGCTGGTCAATGACGCGTCAGATGTGCTGTGGAATCTCGTCGAACCTTCCTAACAGCCTGTTTGGGCAAAGCGTGTCGCCTTGAAGCTTCAAATCGGTCGTATTGCTCTGGTGTAAAACTCTCCATAAGAACCCTTACAAACATCGCTGTTAGTCCAAGGGTACATTGAAGAGACGGCCGGAAACGCACTTCAGATTATCCTTAGATTGACTCTGAAACGAGAGTTGAGCCGAGTAATCATCATCAGCCATGGCCGGCAGCATCTCGTCCTCGTCGTCTTCCGCCGGAACCTGGACTGTGATCATGGATGCAACGGGGGTGGGGTGTAGCGCAGTCGTGGAAGTTGTCCCCGGAAGGTTGAGCAACCCAGTCCCCGGGGTGGTTGTCGTCTGAGGATTGGGGGGGACGATGGTGCTCTGCCATGTCAGTGTAGTCGGCACGGATGGCCCAGCGGCTGGCTGAGGGCTAAAGGTTGATCGTGCGGGGGAATCTGGGGTGGGTGTGGCAGGGGTCGCGAAACCCTTCGGCTTCCTGCCGCGCTTCGACCCCGCATTTATTCCTCCCTTGTTCTTCGACGCTGGCGTCGGTGTCTGGAAAGGGCTTGAAGCCGTATAATTCGTGAATGGCGTGGACATCGTTGATAGTCAAGAGGAGAGTGCTGTCTCGGGTTCCCACGGACACACCTCCTTGCGGTCCGCCTCGTGTGGCCATGACGCAGACACCCGTACCGGAGCCTTACAGCCCATCACTCTCTCCAGCTTCTTCACCCGTATCCTCCCACTCTTCTCTACCCGAATACGATGAAGCCGGAGAAATCATTCCTGGCTCGCCAGCGATGGCCGTGATCGAAGACCCCACATTGAGTGCTGATGCGATGCAAAATAAACAGCTCGACACGGTCAAGTGTCAGTGGGAGGGCTGTATCCGCGAATTCGCGTCCCTAAAGACTTTGATTGAGCACCTTCATACCGGTACGCTATGGATTTACGCGCAGAATCACAGCTTCGTTGAACTATACGCCCCTAAAAAGACCACGTCGGAACCCACAAGTCAAATTACTATTGCGAGTGGTCCTCGTGCTCACGCCGAGGGATTTCTCAAACATCCCGGTTCGCCCTTATATCACACCTTCGATCCCACACCGGCGAAAAACCATTCAACTGCCCACGGCCTGGTATGTCCCAAGTCGTGGCGCTTTGTTACGATAAACACCCGCTCACGGCACTGAACAGAGTGCGACAAGTCATTCTCTCGGTCAGACGCGTTGGCGAAGCATATGCGCCAGATTCATGGTATGGAACCCCCTGCACCGGGTCGGGGAAGTACGCACAACGGAGCGGGAAACGCACCAGGGAACAGCGCAAGCGTTGTTTCCAACTCGGCAAACCCTGTACTCATCTCAAGATTTGTACCTGGGAGACGACTAAAGCCTGACGAGCCCGATGTCCCTCGACCGATCGTCCGGCATGGCCAGCATGTTGTCACGACGAATCCATGGGGCGCTCCACCGCTGCCACAACTCCAGGGGAAAGAACCTACACCATACGAGGACGACGATCAAGTCCCTCGTTCACCCCTTGCCAGCCAAAATGATCCCGAATCTGAGGGTATCCCTCCGCACCTGTGGGAGCTACGTGATCCACAGACGGGCTTGATCATGGGGCGCTCGCCTGCCATGGTGCAATATCTGATTGTCAAGGCAAAACACAAACACGCGTTGCAAGAGCATGAGTGTTTGATTGAGGAACTGCGGGCTGCGAGAGCTGAACAGAACTACTGGTACGAGAGGAAGGAAGAATTGCTGGACGAGTTCTTGAAGGCAAACTTTGGGTGCGTTTCACATTCTTGTGATGAAGTTTATCAAGATTCTGACAGTATGTGTGATAGGGCTCAAGCAGGACCCTTGTTGCGAAGTACGGAGGTGAGGTCCAAGCCAGAGTCACTGATGCTCAGCGATTAATACCACACCATGTCTGTAATATCCGCTGCGCCTGTTTCTTTGCCCACGATTTGAATACAAGCTATTTTAGTGATGCGATATCTGACGCCAAACGCGTGGGATTTGTGCCTTTCAGACACATTTTGCAGCTAACTCCATCGACGCACAATGGAAGGACAAAGCAGCTGGGAGAGTTCGGGATGTGCTTGGGACCGTCTGCGGCACTCGTCCAAAGTTTCCATTCTGGGGGGAGGCCGTTAGAGGCCGATCAGGCGAACAATAGAGTCCTGAAAGCCGTGTACGATCACGGGATCAACCGTGGGTTTGAAGGGCACGGCTTGGATAAGGACGTCCTCGCTTGACCCATCTCTCTTCTTCCTGTACCACCACCACCACCACCACCACCACCACCACCACCACCATTGTCGTCTTTCTACCTCCTCTCCTGCCCACAATGACTGCCCTCCAGAATTTCCGGCCAATGACAAGAGCCAAGGTGGCTCAACTATCCCTCCCGGACATTCGCGCGTACGCCAGGGTAAGGTCGACACGCGCCACCCAAAATGTGGCGGTTATGCTCACCGCGTTGGCCTGCTTTCTAGGCATACAAAGTCCCCGCCGATGTTATCGAACATGGAACTGTCGATGAACTGCTCGATCTCATCTTCAAGCTCAGACCGCGCCATCCCAATAAGTATCCCATAGACACCCCACACCTCTTTACGCATACGATCGCGCGTACGCAAGAGGACCGCGACGAGGAATTTCTCAGCCACAAACCATATACCGGATTCGCTTGCAGGGAAAATCTAACTAGCTTTCGCCGAGCGAAAAGCTGGATCGGTCGTCCCTCCCCACTGGAGGAGTACACTGACCAAGCGGAAGAAACCGCCGAAGAATGGCACCAACTGAGCGACGCTGAAGGCGAGGAACCCGGAACCCTTACACCTGAGGACCCCCTGGTAACGGGCCAACCTGTGGCCTCCTCGAGTACGACCCCGACCTACGAACAACCTAATCCCAACCAAGGTAGGTGGAAGGTGACTGTCAGAAGAGTTATACTGACCACCATCAAGATCTCCCTCCCACCCACATGGCCCCACTTCCCTCCAGTGGCAGCGCAGCACCTTCTCAACGTTTGTCCTCCAACTCTTCCTTGCTTACGCCCACCCTTATAGCTATCGCGTTGTTTTAGCTGAGAAGAGGGAGATCCCCGGTATCCCAACCCCCAAGGAACGGGGAGCGGATGACGGCAGTGACGGTTCGCCCGAGATGACCCCGGAGCAGTTGATAGAGATCATGAAGAAGAAGAGCCGGGGGAATCGACCCCCTCCCGTACCTCCCGCGTTAGGTTTCGAGGTCGCCGATGATCTCAGCAACCTCAAATCTGCTCTCGAAGAGCATCGGGAAGCCATGACAGCTCACCCCATACCTTCGCGTATCATTGTCGACGACGAGCTTTTCGACCTGGAGTTCACTCCCGACATGACCCAAGCTGGCAAGGAAGTCATCATCCGTGAGCGATACGCCGTCGCCATGTCCAATCACAAGATGATCGAGCAAATGCTCGCTGAGGCTGAGGCTGAGGCGAAACAAGTGCTTTGGCAACTCACTGCTTTACAACCCGAGCTCGATGCTGCACATAAAAATATGCAGCGGTTTATCGATGGATTTTGCGCTTTGACCAGTTGTCGCAAGCTCCTAAGGCAAGCGTTTTTTGACGGTGAGAGGATGGCCAAGGATGCCTGGGAAGCCGATTGGAATGAGGAGTGGATCCACACCGAAGACGACGAGAAGGAAGAAGACAAGATGAGAGAAATCGCCAATGCTCGCACAGCTGGCGTCCAATTACCCCCCTCGCCCTCCGCCCCAATCCACCACAGGTGAGCTCTTCAGAACCTATCGGGGGTTCTTACGGCTGATGGTTGCTGACCATTGTCTGTCCAATCCTAGTCGAAAGCGCACTCGCGATGAAGACGAAGAACTTGAGTATGCAGATGAAGAGGGTCTACGAGTTGGGACTCCAGAACCCAACCCAAAACGACCCCGGGTTGAGAGCCGTGAAACGAGTACTGCTCCCCCGAGCCCATCTCCCAAGGGCAAGGACAAAGGAAAGGGTCGAGCTCTCGTCGCGGAAGACAGCTACACGTTACCCTTACCCTCCAGTTCATTCCACATGCCCCCTCCTCCGATGCCACGGTTCGGTCCTAAGGACCGGTGCAATATACACCCCATTTACAAGCCCGCTGTCCCTGGCTATGAACCTCCACAGGCTTCCGAGGCCGAGGGCGGGGACCAGTCGGGACAACACAACGGCGACCACCCTCCCCCTTCCGACGAAGGTGGCGATACGGGCGACGGCCCGGCACTAGACCAAGGCCAGGCAGACGACGACGACGACGACGACGAGGAACAAATCGGCGAGGGTGAAGACGAATATAACGCCGGGAACCCCAATCAGCGCAACCATAACGCAACCCAAACGCCCCAAGGAGCTCCGCCTCCCGCCAAGGCCAAACCGGAAGGCCCACAGCGAGGGAACCCCTGGCAAGTTCTCCGCTACGATCGGGCCGTTTGGCAGGGTCACGTCGTAACAGACCATACACAAATGCCCTCCGATTTGAAGCGGCCGGTGAATTGGTCAATGATGGGTTTGCAACACCCGAAGGCCGCGAGTTTCAGAGAGTGGGACGATGCGTTGGAGGAGCAAAACCCGTGGCATCAAGGCGGACGTCCGGTCGTGAATCAATAATAGCACGACGGCGGATAACCGAAGGAGAGGCTTCAGCCCCCCCGCGTTAAAATACATATACCACTCGTGTTCGTCTCGGACCGGGTTACCATACCGTCCTGTTCCTATAATGTTGTATCTCGCTCACGTCGATGTTTACTTCTGCTTTTGCCGATGCCGAACTCGGGCTCGAAACATAATCGGAGGAAGTTGTAATTCCCACTTTTTTGTTGGAGAACAAGTGATCGTACGCCGAGATACGCACGGCCTCTAATGCAGACAGAGTCTAAGAGAGGATAGGGAGAATCACAGGACGCAAACCCACGGAAACTAACACCACCGTTGTGAGGGGAGACACAAGATAAGAATCCCGATCACAAGACGTATTACAACAGAGAGGAAGAAAGCAGGAGTGTATGGAAACAGTGGGGACGAGGGGAAATTACAGCTCGCGAACGAGGAGAGGCTCATGATCAAGAATTGGGGTCATGACGGGGTGGCGGGAGGAAGGGGCTACAGTTCGGGAGGTGATGTGAGCCTAAGGGGGTGGAAAGAGGACGAAGACCACAAGGGAAACGGTTGACAGAATAAAGACATCTAGGGGAGTAGCAGGAGACGACAAGAGAGAGGATAGTGGTAGTGGATACTTGAAGATTATACAATGACCTTCACGCCTTCAAACTACTACATGAGCGAGGGGAGATAAATATTTTGTGTCGATAGGGTCCTGCTTGACCGGGCGATTAAGGGTGATTCACCGATCCCCACATCGTCATCGTGAACGGCTGAGCCTGCTGAGGTTGCATGGTGACGTGGGGGGGTTGGTAGAAATTTTGGTGGGAGAGGTTGGTGGGAGGGGAGTGGTGAGGAACAACGTGGGTCTCCCGTTGCTGCTGTTGGTGCTGCTGGCGTGCCGCGCTAAGGGTGCTCGTTCGCTTGCCAATCAGGCATTCATGTTGGCCACTAGCGAGCAGAGCCAGACCGAGAGCCCCGTGTTCGCCGCTGTGCTGGTAGTGGTACCTGAGGCCGTTCATGTTCTTGTACCTCCTTGCACAATCGCTGACGCCGCAAGCATAGGGGCGAAGCCTCTTCTCGATTTCCCGGACTTCGCTATCGCTCATGCCCTCCTTCAACATCTCGCCTTCCTTGCAGGGGGTAAAGTTACAAGACCCGTGGGTCATGTGGTACTTCAACCCGTTAGCCTGCTTATAAGACTTGTTGCAATTGGGCTTGGGGCACTTGAACGGTTTAGTCACCATCAAGGAACTGGTGGGGCGGGAGGTGGATGTGACCAGGTTTGGCCGCGATGTTGACTGAGATGTCATGGTAGCGGTGAGGTTCCTGGGAATGTAGGTAGGTGAGCTCGGCGTCGGAGAGTTGACTCTTGAACCGTCGGGGCTGTTTGCAGGGGTGGTGCCCGCGGAGGAGAGGAGTAGCGCCGGGGTGACGGTACCACTTCGCCCGTTGATCACGATGCCCTCCTGGTCATCAGCACTAGCCAGGGCCAAGGCATACTCTTTTGCGCGAGCATAAGCGGAGAGGACCTCGGTCTGTTCAACACCACGTTTGTTCCGTCGGGACGCCGAAGAAAAGGCATTCACGGACAATCCCGATCGGCTCGGAAGCACAGTGGTAGTGTCGAACGCGGAGACCGTAGGATATGGCATTAGGGGGGTGTGGACGGGAGTATCAGGAGGGGACGATCCGCTGGAAGAAGGACCACTGCTGTGGTCCATCTCCATCTCCATATCATCGGGATCAAAGGGGCCCTGCGGTGGGTAGTATCCGGGACCGGGTTGATTGGTAGGATATGGAATGATTGGGGTGTTGTAGGTACCGGTACGAGGGTCCCAAACGACCACATGACACTCCTCGAAGTGCTCGACGAGTGCGTGAAGATCGTTCAGTTGGAGACCACAACACGTGTAATCACGGCACTGTGGGAGAAGGACATGAGTCAAGAAGCAAGCGGGGCTCCAATACCAAGACCGACCATGTCCTCCTCTCTTCCGACGATATTGAGGGCGTTTAACAAGGAGCCTCTGTCGCTCTCTATACTCGAGCTGAGGCGGGTGGTCTTGAAGTCAGTTGGGCTGGAGGGGAAAGAGGACGAGGTTAGAGAGAGTTCTGGAAAGATGGGACTGTATATAAGGCCACGGGAGGGCAGCCGTTGACCAATGGATGAATCCAGAAGCAATCTCTTCAATCAAGGCTGAGCCAGTGAGAAAGGGTACGCTTCGTCTCCTGGTACGGGAGCTTCCGAGTGATGCATGTGTTTGGACAGTAAACGTAAAACTGAGGTCAAAGTCTGGCCGAAGCCGACCTTGTATAAACGAACCCCATTGGGGATCGTCATGATCACGAAATCGCGCGGATGTGTGCCGCTAAGGTAATGAGAGTGGAGAGGTGGATTGATCCACCCGACGGTCCGAGGGCGACGGACGTAAAGGAGAAGGGGGCCCAAGTGCGCCACCGTCCATCCTTTGAAGGGACAGGCAATAAATGAGAAAGGGATTCCCAGCGGCTTGGATCAAGCGCCGGGGTATGAGCGATGCAACTCGGACAGGGCGGATCACGATGGAGTACACGAGGGATACCATAGACAGCCACAGTAGAACTTGGGGCGAAAGCGAATACGGAAGGAAAGAGATACTCACTCTAATGGACCAAGCAGCTGACCAGGTGAGCAACCAGGATAGAATCTGCTGCCAAACGAGCCAGCCTTCCAAGTCTGGGGGGACTCGAGGAACTTTCGGGTATAAGAAGCAGGATTAAAGGGGCTGTTCGTGAACGAGCCCATGACGATGTCATTTAGTTGGGAAGTGGATGAGGTTGCTTGATTTTGGTTTTCGTGCGAGAGGAAGGTGATCGGCTGGGCGGCAGACATGTTTTTTTTAGGGGGCGGGTGCTTAAAGCACGAGGGAAACAAGGAGAGGGCGGGCCTGACGAGGCGGAGAGATGGGACGACGGCGAGGTCGATAGGGGCGGGCGCAGATTGGAGAGAGAGGAGGTGTTATGTATCCAAGTAGACCGAGTTCCGGATATTTACGGTGCCCTGACTCTTCCGCCACCGTTGACTGCCTTTTATGGAAGGGACAAACAAGGCCAAACACGAGCCCCTCACCACAACCTCCTGCCCCCCGTCGCGTTTCAGGCAGCCTGACGGGTCAAGTTTAACCTTTTCGTTGGACTACCTATGACCCAAGCGAGTCCGGTGTTGTGCCCAATCTCGGAGCCCGTCCCAGCCACTTGCTCTCGGACAATGCAAACGCCGTCGCAGCTTGAATCGGCACCTCGGCCCGGTGCTACATCGCATATATCCTCGATCAGATTTGATGCACGGATCTGCAGCCGTTTCGCGTCTGCGTGGATGCGGTGCGGGGGAGGTGCATATGGTTGCGTGTATGTAACCACGTCTCCTCGCAAGGACGGGGCCGATCTAATCCACACTGGTGATTTAGTTCTCCCACGAGGATTTTCCATCAATCGTCCAACATGTCCCTGGCCAGCCCTCCAGCGGTCTCGGACCTTTTAGTGCCCCCAGACAGGTTAGTCGCAGCACATCCGAATCGGCGTTGGGTCGGTAGGAAATTGCAAACTTGCACCTACGCAAAGGCGCAAAGACTCTGCAACGGACACACGCGATACAAACTCCTTTCTGGGTGCGACAAGTCGCGTGACGCAGCCTTGCACACATGACCGTTACGTTAACAACGCTGGGTTCAGTTTGGTCGCGAGGGGTTGCCGTCAGGCTCGACACACTTGCGATTCGAGACCTTCGATGACAGATACCCGGGTATCCGGGGGTACGGAGGCTACGGGCGATTGGTCCGACCATTCGGCTTGTAGGCGAGGGTTAGGTGGGGTAACTTGCCGTCGCTCAACTTATCTGCGCGTTTATTACCAGGGCCCTACACTAATCTTCGATCCCGACAGGGTTTATGATCAAAATCAGCGTGGGTTATTCAAAAGGTTAAAAAATTTCACCATCATCAAAGCATCGTTCGACTGGGGAGAGGGCGTCGCGCATTTGTCAGCACGTGCCTAGCGGCCCAGCCAACAGGCGAGACGACCATCAAAAAGCGGACAGGCGCGAGACCGTTGCTTCTGACCCCGCGAACCTCTGGCAACCACTCGGATCTACACAACAGAATGGTCGTCATATCTGCATCATGTCACGAAGGTAGCCGTAAGGTAACCGTTGCAAGAAGTTGTCGCCCAGATATTGACGTCGTCGGTCGATGAAACCAAGGGTTATGACCCTCGGATGAATAGCCCCCGAGCCTCGGAGACGGAAATCCACAGAGAACATTGACAGATGCGGGTAACAACTGTGGCACATGATGCCACCGTACGGCTGGACCAGTGCCGGCATGCTTGTTCACTCCCACGAAGCTATTGGACACTCAGCTTGCCCAATGCCCAACTTCCACCCTAACCCCCAGGCGGAGCACACTCGGGCTTGCTCTCCCACGAATTGAATATTGAAATTGAAACCCAAGCCTGGCACAATCGAATCCATCTGCGCGGGTGTTTGGAATACCCCAACCTTGTGTCCGGGAGCAGATCCTTATCAACACACAGCGGTAGTTGTCATTTATAGATACAAACCAGGTCGGCCGTACTTGTAAAGCCCAACACGATCGTGTCAAATCGAAAAAACAAACAAACGAAAAGCACCGATACTATTGTCTACCATCAACCGGACAGAGTTTGTACAAGATTGGACACCCAGCCACCGTCAGCGATGTGGGTCCTAATCGAGCTGTTCGCTCCGTCGTAACATCCACATGTCTCCTCGGCTTGATCTGCCCTTGACGACGTGTTGACCTCACCGGGCAAACACATCCCGGAGAGAACACAATCATGATGGGGAGTTGTCGGTGATTTCGTGCGGATCTCCGGTGGGTCGACCAGGTGCGCCGTCTTCTGGTTCTCAGAACACCAGATCGAGAGGGACGTCGAACAGTGTGCCAAAGCCCTCGACAGCGGGGGGTTCGAGAGAAAGAGTGCCGCAGAGCCGATCAAAGGGGTGCTTGGTGGGCCGGAGTACAGGGGAGGGTACACATGCACGTCTGTAGCAGGGTCCAGCGAACAAACGTCTGAAGGAAAGGCGAGCTGGTCGGAACAAATCCGGACCTGAGTCGTTCTCGGTTGCTTCGAAGGCGGTGCAGGTGCAGCCCCTGTACACGAGTCCTCCAAAGGTTTGGATGAGTTGCCGATGGACTTGTGTAAGAAGTCCTCGAGGAGTTCTTGAGGACGATCTGATGCAGACTCCAGTTCCGGGCGAGAGGGAAGTTGATCAAGAACAGGGGTGACCTTACGCATTTGCACGTTCTCTGCAGCGCCATCGATGGAAAGATCTCCTGCATTGGATCAGTGTATCAAGACGCTAAACTTCCTCGATAAACGTAACTACTTACCATAAAGTCCTCGTTTCTTACGAGTCTCGAGAGAGGCCACCCTTCGACCGCCCCTCTGAGGGGGAAGAGTGACTGAAGTGTTTTCAGACTTGCCATTGGCCGAGCTAGCGACGACGAGGCAAGCGACGAAGAGGGCAGAACCAGATGCAATCCTCATGATGAAAAATAACAGTGACTTTGAAGTTCTCTCCAGGAGAAGGTCGAGACGAAAGTTGAGAGGACAGGAGAAGTTTTGTTTCGACGAATTTTATTGCATCTTTCAGGGGTAATCGGGAGTTCTAGCTTCCGCCTTTCGAGTCCTGGATAGCGTCATTGATGACATGGACGGGTCGTCGCGGTTGGCCGTGGACAGAAGAGGCCATGGATGGCGGCCGTGGCTGTCGGAGCTGTGCGGTGTATTTTTTGATCATCTGCCTTGCCTCCCTCCGCATGGCGGCCATGGCCATCACCCTCGCCACACGCAGCTGGTGCTTTGGGGACGAGAAACAGCTATATAGCTCGGAAATACGAGGGGACCTGTTCCCCATCCACAACACACCGTAAACATGTCCATCCAATCCCTCAGAGCCTCGCTGGAACTCCTCCACACCACCCCGAACGCCCAGTTGTCGTTTAATGCCCCACCGAGGGCGGTTTACCACCAAATTGCCCAGGATGTGATGCTCGTCCAAGGGATTCATTACGCTGTCGAGGAGGCTCTCGCCAATATCGGCGAATTGGCATCATCGGACCCTCTCTCCGATCCTCGCCGCCGGTGCCTCCTGCGTCTCCAGCAGAATATGACGGACATCGCCCGAATTTCCGAAAACATTCAAGAGAGGATGTTGCAGTGAGTTTCAAACATTGTCTAATACCCTGCGCACATAGTTTCTCATGCCGAACCCTGAAGTAGCATCATCAATCAGGCATCCACTGCGCCAATTATCGTAGAAGAGGAACCAGTCTCTCAGCCAGTGACCAATTCCTGTGGAAGCATGCCTCTTCCGACTACTTCTGTTCCCACATCTACATGCATCGAAGATTCTGACGGAACGGCCATGCTCCACTTGGAACCTCTCCCTGGCCAATCAGATTCGAGACCTATCGCATCTTCGCCGCCGGAAAATCTAATGCCGCTGTATGAAGCAATCCTCGAACGTCGATCTAAACGGAAGGCATCCGACGAAGATTATCCTAAACCTCCTGCGAAGCGACTGAGGCGCGATCCGAATGGTTCTATCTATCTGCGACCGACTCGGAAAAGGGAAGAACAAGCCTCGGCCTTCGGCTGGGCAAGGTGGATTTTCTCGAGGTCGAAGTGATAACGTCGTGTCGGGGTTTCATTACTTTTGTCATACGAGTTTGACATCTGGTAGATTATATATGTGCCCTCCTCTCGTCGTCCATGCGACGGTAGCGAGCTTATCGCGCGAACCATACCTCAATGATTCCCGGCGAATGGTTGTTGCGAGTCCCCGAGTGAACCCGCGATCCCTAGATGGCTGCGCCGCCGCCCGTGGCTCAAATGGTTTATCCGCACGCCCAACTCGTGAGCTTGTTGCCTGACGAACCTATCTCTCTCTTGATGCATCGTTGATATCCCAATTCTTGTAACGAGGCCGTGGCTGCATATAGGGTGACTGCGATGGCTTGTCTTCGCCTTCCCCACCTGTTTTCTTTCCTTCCTCGACTCTCGCCCCGTCCGTTCATTTTGTCGTCACTAGACCTCAAGTCTTGAATTGAGGTTACATCTATGTCGGTCACCATCGTTGATAAGATCAACGCTGCTGTTGCGTTGTCTCCCATCGGTACCTGGTTCCGTCTAGAAGGATGTGGGCACCCCAAGGAAAGACCACACTCCCGCTTTTTGGTGGGTCGCAACGAAATATACTCTTTGAAGGTTATTCTAAATCCCCCTAGACCGAACTCCGTGCTGGCCTCACGACCTGGGTAAGTCACTTGAGTCATTCACGCGACGACTTTGTTAATCTGAACCATATTGGTGTAGGCCGCGATGGCATACGTCGTCGGTGGCTACGTTCGAGTGACTTGCGATGCCGCTAACCATCTGCCCCGGTAGATATCCGTCAACGCATCCATCATCTCTGAGAGTGGAGGGACATGCGTTTGTCCAACAAATGACCTCTGCATAAAGGACCCAGTCTATCTCACCTGCGTGGAAGAAGTACGCCGTGAGCTGATAACAGCCACTGCGGCCATATCTGCCCTCGCTTCTGCCGCTATGGGTATTTTCGCGAACTTGCCTGTCGGCATGGCCCCAGGGCTCGGTGTGAATGCATACGTACGTGGCAGTACACACTGGTCGGCCTAACGTCACTCTTCTCACGAACACAATTTGAGAGCAGTTGGCTTACTCGATCGTGGGATTCCACGGGTCGGGCTCGATAACGTACCGAGAAGCCATGGGAGCGGTGTTCTTGGAAGGGTAAGCTTGCCAAGCTGCGATAATTGGTGTTAGAGTGACCGAGATGATCACGCTCTGGGACGTCACAGAATCATCTTCCTCGTTCTGTCCATATGTGGGCTTAGACAATGGTTGGCGCGAATCATGCCTCAGTCGCTCGTCATGGCTGTGGGAGCTGGAATTGGATTATTCATCGCGTTTGTCGGCCTTTGTGAGTGATCGATCTCCCGTGCATCCTTGCGCGCTTACTGAGGCAAGAGAAGCACCAACCGGATTGGGGGTCATTGGAGGCAACACTATGAATTTGGTGGGATTGGGTGGTTGCAAAGCGGAATGTAAGTCACCCAGCCTCTTACTGGACCCACGGCTGACTCCCTGGTTAAGATTACCACGATGGTTTACCCGGATACTGTGCCAGCCATGTCCTGCAAAACCCTACTGTGTGGCTTGGAGTTTTCCTCGGGGGGTGAGCCCAAAATTCTGTCGCCTCACGGATCCCTTGCTCATGGGTGATTGAATACTTGAAGCATCTTCACAACCTATCTGATTATGTACCGTGTCCGAGGTGCAATCTTAATCGGAATTTTCCTGGTTTCCATCGTTAGTTGGCCCAGGTCGACCCCAGTCACATTTTTCCCCCACACCGACAAAGGAGATGCGGCATTCGACTTCTTCAAGAAGGTCGTAGCGTTCACGCCTCTTGAGAGGGTTAGAATTGCGATCGACGTGAGTGAGCATCCCGTGCCAGGAGGTCCGCTTTTGACTGCTCCCGTAGTTCGGTAGTTATGCAAATGGCAGGGTGTGGTATGCTCTAGTCACCATGCTCTATGTCGATATCCTCGGTGAGTGGGCGTATGGTATTTCCTGAAATTACTTCTGACGTCCGGCTACTCTAGATACAACCGGGTATGCATTCTCCTCCTCGATGTATTAGGAATACATCTCTCACGGGCCCGAACAGCACCCTGTACTCCATGGCGAAGTTTGCGGGTCTCCGAGATCCCGTTACGCTGGATTTCGAGGGTTCGACGATGGCATACTGTGTCGACGCGGTGACAATCACTATTGGCTCTCTGGTCGGAATTTCCCCGGTGACTGCGTACATTGAATCAGCCACCGGTATCGCGGGTGCGTGTTGCTCAAGATGGCCCCTTCTACCCTCTTTTTTGCGTGCAGCTGACATGTTCGCTCCAGAGGGTGGCAAGACAGGTATCACGGCCATCGTGGTAGGTCTGATGTTCTCCGTTTCGGTCTTTTTCGCCCCGATCTTTGCTTCCATCCCATCGTGGGCTACCGGTGGCGCACTCGTCATTGTGGGATGTTTGATGATCAGAAAGTGGGTCATCGTCTCCTCTCGTTTTCCACGCGGAACACCAGTACAATATGCTCACCGACACCCCGTTTTGTTTTTACATTCTTTGCATCCTTTAGCGTCCGTGAGATCAATTGGAATTACGTCGGGGACTCTATGCCTGCGTTTTTGACCATCATCATAACCCCATTATCGTACAAGTTGAGCTCGCATCTGTTCAATCGATTGGTCTGTAATGGCTGATGGGGACCACTTTCTACCTTTCCACTCTCCACCCGTCGTCTCTACCTAACTCAGCATCGCTTATGGGGTCATCGCTGGTATTTCCTCCTACATTATGTTAAACTCAGTGCCTTGGGTCCTCCGCAAAGTTTCTAAAGGAAGGATCTCTCCCCCATCATACGATGCTGCAGAGTCGTGGGTTGTACCTCCGGGTGGAATTACCCCCCCTTGGATGTAAGTTTCTAATTCCGGTGAATTTCGAAGTTCTCGGTACTTTTACTGATCACCTCTTACCGGCGCCGCTTCAATACAGTAAGAAGCTCATGGGACGTGGTAACTCTACGGGCCCTGTGCCCGACTACAGCCTTCAAATGCAACCGGCTCAGAAGCCCTCCCACGTCGATCTCCAAGGCGTCACCTCAAAGAGGGGCCGCGGGAAATCATTCACTAGCACTGAGCAGAAGCCCTGAGTTTCAATTTAAACTCAGACTCCTGCGCTCATCCCTATTGGTTGATGGTGCTGTACCTTGCTTGTAAGTATATGCGATATAACATCAGTTTCAATCCGATAAAATTTGAGTTTGCGATAACGCCTGCAGTGCGCCTGGGAGAAGATGGTGATTTAGATCGCATGAACAACAGGATCCACTTTATAATGCGTGCTAATCCAAAAGGGAGATATCCACATGTACTTTCGAGGGGGGTGGGGCGGGCGTGGCACGCCCCAAATTTTGCTTCGCCACTCATGAACCCACCTGCCCTTCGGTGAATCATTTAGTAGCCAAAGCTGACAACAGAATGTCGTAGTCAACCTTCGCCGCTGCGGGAAGGATCAGCGGAAAGTCACACCCCATGCGGATCTCGGTAGCATCACTCACCTCTCATGACGAGTCTGGTGAAAACTCGAGCGAGCTCCGGTTGTTCTTTTTCCAATACCTTCAAATTTTCACGGCTCAGCTTCCAGACCACTGCATCCCGTTCCACCAAAACCGTCGCGTTCCTCTCCAGCCCGGAAAGTCCTGTCAATTCACCGGCTAATGCACCCGGGACCATGGACTCTTCAATAGCAGGGGAGTGTTCCGCGAAGCGGTACAGTGCCCTCAGGACGCCGGATTCGATGATGTACAAAGCGTCCGAGACGTCTCCCTGCTTGAACAAAACGTGGCCTTCCAGTAGGGTCTGGCGCTCGAGGTGCTTGACCAGAGGTTTGAACTGCTCAGGGTCGAATTCTGAATCATATGAAAACGCTTTGGCTATGGTGGTCGCAGGTTCTCTGCCTGGTGGTTCTGGCGATCCTGGGCATGACGATAAACCTGCCAGGGGGCGGTAAGTACTAAACGCGTGGAGCGTTCCTGGAGGTTACTTTACCTGTACCAAATGTCCGTCGTCCAACATCGTGCAGGTGGGACTGTCTTGGCGAGCTCGCTAGGGTAATCGGATCAAGCGATATACCACTCTGTCGGCCAGGCAGTGCTGAATCTATCGATTAGTGCATTCACACCAACGTTCTGGGTAGGCACAAACCCAAGGGGGACGCGGATTCTTCCTTCTGGGAGGAGAACCAGGCACGCAGATACGCGTTTTCGCTCCCTGATGAACGTACATGAGGCCGCGTCAGGTGAGGAGGAGGAAACAAAGACTCATACACTCCATCACATCGTTGCATGTCACGAAACATTCAACATATTCCGTGTTGAAAAGCCCCACACTACTCAATGATTTGCCAACGGGAGAATCCATATGAAATCCGCAGAACACGAGGACGACCATCTTGGACGAAAGCAACCGTTGGAGCCGAACAAACGCTTCTGCAGCAGACATATCCACCCCATAAACCAGCGACAAATCCACTACCAAGAACCTGATTGGATTCTGTCTCCATGAATTACCTTCAACTAGGCTTCGAATTGATTCTTCGACATTCGTGATCGTACCGAAGAAGAGGAAACCCTGAAGTCGAACGACGGTGGTCTGTTTCGATACCTCCCGCAGATAAGCTCGGTGGGCACTAGGTCGCCGGACAGTTGACATGGCAGTCTCTCCAGTGTGGAGTGCACGGATGCTGTTCTGCTGAGAATTCTGGACCACAAAGAAGAAGCCTGAGAGGAATGAGACGGGGCTTATGTACCATCCGGTTTCTGTGTCAACTCACAACTAGCGACAATGCCAAAGAGGACCCCAAACACGAAGTCCCAGACCGTCATGGCGATCATAATTGAAACGATTGTAAGGTATTCCAACTTGTTGACCCGGTTTCGTGTATCCCAGAGTGCCTCTTTAACGAGGTCGATTCCCAGTACGAAGATCAAAGCGCCAACGAGCATTACAGCTTGAATAACAGGGTGAGTTGCTGTACTAACAGTAGAAAGCTGGCACTCACGAATGTACGAGATAGGGCCTGTACCAATGATGAGAAGCAACGCGGTAGCCCCAGCGAGCATGAACCCCGCCACGCGCGTAGTGCCACCGACACGGTAGAACCTAATGAACGGTCAGTTGATGGTTGCGCGAGACTGTGTGGGATGCTGACAGCAGGGTGTTGACATAAACGAGGTAGTTCGGTCTGCGAAACTGAGAAGTAAGTAGTTGGGGGCGGACTGTCCCGAACGCGTGCGTACACAGTACCAAACATCCCCGAGAACAGGTTAGAATAGCCATGAGCGACGAGCTCCTTGTTTGTGTCGACGTCCTCGTTCAAAGAGACAGCTGGGGAAGGCGGATCAGTTAGGAACTCTGGGTGCGATTGGTTGATCACTTGCATAGGGCTGGAACGTTGAGGGGTGGATGGAGAACGTTGAAAAAGAGTCTGGGAGGTATTGAGTGATAGGATGACCGGATGGTATAAATCGTGCGTACAACGCCAGCTGGGTAGGAAGCGCGCCCCAAAAGGGGCCCCATTGGATCGCTTTAAAATCTAAATAAACGTTTAGTGGGGACTGAACCTGGGCTCGACTCGAACGGACGAACCAAAGAGTGTGTAGAACTTGTACCAAGGGTCCTTCGAGTCGCCGATAGTGAAAAGCCAGCCAGCCTCTCGTATCTCCCCAAGGTTGAAACGACCGATACCGATAACAATATAAAATACGATAGGAATAAGGACAAAATCTAAAAAGCTTCAGCACGGAGTGTTTGGGTTTTGCGCGTAACTTACATGTAGGAAATATGAGTTGATGATGATATTTGTGTGTGATGATCCTCAGGAGAACTGCGAGAGAAAAGGCGGGAAGCCACAGCGCAAGATTGTGGAGGTCAAGGAACAACCATTCGAACATGTGATAGGACAGCGAAAAACCCTCGTCCTCAAGTCCAGTGCTAACTGCAAACCTGAAGGTATACCTATCAGTATTTGGCTCGATATCGTCAGAAGTCCACAAACCCAGTGATGATGAGGAAGACGCCGACACCCCCAATACACCCTATGAGGATGTGTCGGGGGAAGAAACCAATGAGGACGCCGAGCCGCAAGGCACCGAGAAGAAAAAACGATAAACCTGTTAAAATTGACGAGAATGCGAAGGCAGCGAGCGTGGTGGCGATGACTTCATGCGGTCGATCCTCCCCAATTTCACTGGCCAACGATGTCGCGATAATATGGAAGAACGGCTGTTGAGCAAATAGACGCTGAGCAACAGTGAGGCGAGCCATGTGATCACATCATACCACCACTTCGATCATCATGCTGCCGTTGGCGCCTGCGAAACCGCTCCCACCGAATGAATAGACCAGCTGAGCTATAACAGTTCTATGACATGTTAATCCAGACGTCCTAAAGGCGTGGGCATATGACGCTCACGATACAAAGAACATGGAGACACCCAGACCTCCAAGGTCGGCAAAAATCCCCGAGGTGGGGAATATAATCAAACCATCTGATCAACACTTCCCGTAAGAGACGAGGTCATGGGGTACACTCGAAAAAACTTACAGGATACCCCGTCCAATATGTTGAGTAATACGCCCAACAACACGGCGGGTAGCGAGCGAATGCATGTCGCCAATAAGTCCCCTGAACGGGCGCATGCAGTCTTGGAAGCAGAAGCCAACTTGATCCTGAACTTTGACTTTGAGAGTGGGTGAGACAGGCCGGCCTCCACACTAGAGTACGAGATATTAGGGACCACGTTGTGAGCGAGCAACGGGGCTTCCTCTGGAAGTTGAGGTGAGGGACCCTCAGGGTTAGGTAAGGTGTGGATTGGGGGAGGAGATGCGCTGAGGTCAATAGGCTCGCTGCGAAGTTGCGGAGTTGGAGACAGAGATGATTCCAGCGAACCGGGTAGGCCTGCCTCTCTGGATCCTGGCCCGAACAATTCTGTACGACGGTTTGCCAGAAGGAGCGACAAGCCTGATGGAGTGGTGGTCTGATACTGAGGGATCAGATTTGGACTGACGGTTTCGAGCCGCATAGACTTGAAAGAGGAAGATATGTTTCCAGGTGAAGACCGGTACTGAGACACGGTGGGAGGCATCCTTGGGGTTTGGGATTCTGCACCGGAGCTAAGGGACTGTTCATGGGGTGAGGGCGTTGGCAAGGGGGTGGGCTGAGTCGATTTTGAGGAGGAGACAGCCACGTTTGACAGCTGCATAGTATGCGCCCTAATATCATCTTGCGAATGAGGTATGGACGTCGGTCGAGGCGCGGATGAAATTGGATGAAGGTGATGGCCGTATTGAAGGAGCCTGAGCACGGGGTGGTCAAATGAGTGAAGACTAGAACGTGATTGCGCTCAATGGCATACCCAGCACGACTTAGCGGGGAACCGCTGAGGTTAGATGACAATATATTCCCAACTATTTCGCGCGGGGAGGCGAAGATTCCATCTCCGTGATTGAATCCGCGAAACGATGGCCTCTGTGGCACGCCGTATGAAGGCATGTGATTGTTGTGGGCGAGTTCCTCAGATGATCGACAAGCAGGTGCATCCTGGCTCGGAGGTGGAGGGGAGGGGATGGACATAGTGGTTCCGTCCAAAAGCAAATTTTCTGAGATGGAGAGTCGAAAAGGTGCTACGAGATCAGCCGGCCACACAAACAACGAGACCCTGGATCTTCAACGTAACACGTTCGAAGCGGAAAAGGCTCAAATTTGCTTCGTCGGCTCCCCGCTCCGTCTGGAGAGTGAACGACGTGAGGGGTCAGAGGAAACGCGAGGGGGTTCGAGGCAGAGGTTTAACGTTGTAACGTTTAGCGCTTTAGCGGGCACACTCAGCGAGCAGACGAGCAAGGAGATAGCAAACCATCCGCCGACGTGCCGGGATGGCGGCGACACCGAGGCTCTCAGTCACTTATGTACTCTGTATGTACTCCGTACGTCTAGTCCCTACAAGGATACGCCGGTCGCATTACAGTCGTCGTATGTATTGAGATTGCAACCGAATCCCTTTCTCTCGACCAAATCAACCACTAACTTTGCGATCGCCACATCCTGGACGCCTAACCCAACCGACTTGAATATCGTTACTCTATCACCAGACAAATTGCGGGGCGGCGCCCCCGAGTCCGTTCCGACCAGTTCCCCAACCTCACACATATCTTCAGGACGAACCCCAGCGGCGATAAGCTCTCCCGCTTCCAACATACAGGCAGACCTGCTATCCACCATCAGGAGTCCCGCACGGTGGATCAATGACGTCTCAACCTCCACCATTTGAGGGGTGTAAGACCCCACGAGGTTGAGGTGGGTTCCAGGCCGCACGAAGGAGCTAGGAAATAGCGCCTTGGTGGATGAAGTTGCCGTACAGATGATGTCCGAGCTCCCCAGCGCTGATTGGAAACTATTCACGTCATCGTCGACGCCATCCGTATTCTCTGGCGTTTGCCGGCAAAGGAACATCACCGAGCCGAAATCACGTCGGAGCGACTCGACAAGCCTTTCGACGCGGGCGTTGAGTGAACGATTGTATATCGTGCACCGCTTGAGCGACCCAGAGTAATGGCGGAGAAGCAGGGTGATATGGGCAGCGATCTGAGCACCGGCTCCGAAAACCACTAGAACGTGTGGTGATGCACCCGGGCCCAAAGCCAGTTGAGTGGCCAACAGGGAACCTGACATCATCTTAGCTACGGTTCGCCCCACGGACGACAAGACGCACCTGCCGCAGTCCTGACGGCTGTGAGGTTTCTTGCATTCACCACGGCCTTTACCCCGCCGGAAATTTCGTCCATCACGAGGGTGGTAGCCGGCAGACCACCCGATCCTCCGGAAGTCGGGACAGATACGACTTTGACCGTGGTTCCATAAGTATCAGCACGCGAAGGCATGAAGAGGGTGTTGTGGAATTTTGTTCGAACGGATAATCTGTGGGGCATGTCGACGCCTGAGTTTTCGGAAACGCGTCTGAACACAACGGCCATGAGTTTGGTTAGCTCATCGGGAGAAATATTCGCGACCAAAGCGTCGACATCCGCAGACGATAAAACGAGCATGGAGGAGCAGATTGCACGAATCACTTCATAGCACGATCATCCCATCCGATCATTTCCCGTGCCGTGCTTTCTGGAATAGGCATCTACAATTCCATCATCCCGTCACCTACGCTTCCAGGGAGGTGAAACAGCGAGGCTTTGTCACTGGCAAAACTTTAATCTAACTTTATGGTAACGACCATGAGTTGGTGCGGTGCACCATCTTCATCGAACTCATCCCCCTGGATCATCATTGTTGAA
>Ga0307517_10004013_pt1 | contig 22796 bp, 28 predicted proteins | sample 23_EM_MG_FD_194515 | JGI IMG/M metagenome (GOLD analysis project Ga0307517, IMG submission 194515) | Populus trichocarpa ectomycorrhiza microbial communities from riparian zone in the Pacific Northwest, United States - 23_EM | ecosystem: Host-associated > Plants > Roots > Unclassified | place... | reverse complement strand
TCTCAAAAAAGACCAGCAGTGACAGCACAGTTGTTCGCAAAGTTTGACCAGTAGGTATTTTTTCACGCGTCCGCGCTTCTTTCTTCTTGTGGTATTGATCGTTTTGTAACCAAATAAAATGTTCGAGAGTTGTAGACTTGGATGGGTACTGGATAACCCTCACCTCGATGTTCCGCCTGCGTCGCCTATCCAGTATCCAGTCTCGGGCAGTGGTTTGTGGAAGTCGCCGAGCGGAACAGATCTCTCTGTCGATCACGACTGCCGGGCTTCCTTGGCGATTTTCTTCCCTATCCGAAATTCAATTCCCCATAGGGTGGTCGCTGGGAGCCGCCAAAACCTTTAACTCCGCCAAGTGTGCATCTACCGTATTGCGATCACAAGCTGCGCGCTCACCGTGCCTACATAACCCGTGAACGAACTGGCAATCTATCACTATCGTTACAGATCTCGTGGATCTTATCCCCAGCATAAACACACATCCCAACGCCCAGGGGGCGCAGCGTAAAAGCTTCCCCAGTCCCGTGAAAAGGGCGGAGAAGCATGTGTCTCACATGGGATGAATGGAATGACAACAATAGGGGGGCAGAACCCCATGAAATTACCGTCGGAGCTGATGCCCAGTTTCTGAACACCCGGCGGGTTCAAAGATAAAGCCTGCTCAACCATTGTTCCCGTTGGTCGTCCACTTGAGGAGCAACTTCAAAGCCAATAGCACATGTCTCAGCGCCCTCGTCCACGCCTCTTCCTGACTAAACTGGACCTTGACCGAAACGTCCCCGATCTTGTCTTTGACGATCCTGGTAATCGTTTCCCAAGTGTCAGGACCGGAAGAACCCATTTCATAGTCAAAACGGGACGCAACTGATGTGGGAACTCGACGGCAGGATCCTGAGCTTTTACGAACTCGAGGGTTTGTCGGAGGCAGTCGAGGAAGGCGACCATCGCGAAGTCGAACCGCCTGTTGTGGAGGATTCGTCCGAGGTGTAGGTCACCTGAACCATGGAGTTCTAGGCTGGCTTTGTCCCCATTTATCCTCTCGATACGAGAGAATGATCCCATTGGGACAAGTGTCCAGCTGGAGTGCCCGCGTCAGGGTTGTCAGCCGTGTCCGAGAATAACGACGTACTTCTCGAAAGAAAACTCCAGCTTGCGGGCGATGGTATATAGAAGTAACAACGTCTGGCCCCAGGCAGCGTTGATCTCGGCCCATTCAACCTGAAAGTCCACTTGTATATGCGAACACACTGGGCGTAGGCAATGGGACTTACTGGGACTCCGGGTACCCGTCCCAACCGCAGACCATTGATTGTCCCAAAAACGCCGTCGTGTCCTATGCAAAAGGCGTCATTGTATACGTTCGTTCGTTCCAGCTTTTCCAAAGTAGCGGAGTCAGCAACGTACGCTGCCTTGATAGCAGCGAGTTGGGATGCCTGTTCAGAAGCTCGAAGCTGTTGTGAGTTGTACGCTCGCCAAAATCTGTGCAAAAGTTAGTCGGAGGAACGGAAAGAAGTAAAAAGGCCACGAACTCCGCCTCTTCCTCCTCTAGAACCTCCTCTTCGAGCCCTAGAGCTTTCAGCTCTGCTTCCAATTGTTCACGTTCCTTCTCCGCCTCCCTAAGCTGCGAAATCGCAAGCTTCTCTTCCTGCGCCAGCTTCGCGATCCTCTTCTCCGCCTCTTGTGGAGTCAACCCGTCCTTCTCCCTCTCTTTCTCCTTCCTCACCTCCTTCTCAAATGCGATATACCCATCTCTCTCTTTCTTCGTCTCATCTAACTGTCTCGTGAGCGAGGTCAAAAGTAAATGCGTACACTCTGCGCATAAAGGGTGATCCACCTCCGTCCGACTCGATATCAGGTTCATGAGCCGTTGAGTAGATCTGATATGTTGTGATATCGGGGTAGGCTTGTGAAACGACGAATCGTCCGCCGGTGGTTCATCTGACTTGGGCGGCGCAGACACTTTCCCAGTAGTCGTATGAGAAGTCGGTGTGTGACGGACGATGCTGTCTTGGAGCAAGACGAAGGATTCGCTCGGCAGTTGTTCTCGGTGGAGATGTTTGGCGGTGTCATGCGAGATGGTGGATGGTCTGGAGGATGAGGAAGCATGCGCGGACCTCTGCCAGGCAGCCTTAGCAGCCAAAGGCGACGGGATCCCGGATAATCGTTCTGCATCCGTCGGTAAAGTTGAAACCGATGAGCGAGAGGGAGGAAGTGAGGCTGCGATCATGTCCCATGCCGAAGGCGTGAGATCCACTAGAGACGCATCTAACTATTGGCTAAAATTTAGCACCACGACCGGGGATGAACGAGGGTGAACGCACTTGTAGCGGCTGCTTGCATTGTTGACATACGAAGGCCATGGCGGTTAGCCGCTGTCTTGGTGGCAGGACTTCCGACGCGACGCGAAGACGGGGGCAAATGGCTTCCCACGTTTGCTCATCATATTTCTCAGAAACCCACCGGAGATCTAAGCAGTACCTAATCAACCCCATTCTTAGGGAATATATGGCCTGATTGGCGCTGCACGGCGACCTATAATGCCTTTACAACGAAAACATCAAGAGGACATGGTTTCAAAGCGACACTGAATCGTCCGAGCCAGAAGTGACCCAGGCTCGGACACAAGCATATAGTATAATGTCAATAGTCCTTCCATGCTGGCCAACCCAAGGGGGCCGTATCCACGTAATTCACGGTAAGGGCCGTGAAGTGACTAGGAGTCGGGTTGGTTGTCGAGCGCAGGATCCGTAAATGTATAGTTACACTTGGCGCAGACGAAGAATAACGTCATTCGCGTCTGCTTCCGCTTCGACTGGTCCTGGAAGAAGACGCAACTGCAAGTTTAATCTGGTGAGTAACCGTCTCCGGTGGAGGTTGAGGGAACGGATGGGTACTCAGAGTTTGCACAATTCGGGCAGGTCATGTTTGAGTGAGCCTACAACGATGAAACGAAGTTCGTTAACGTAGCTCGCGGCCTTGGATGCGAACGAAACGCACCAAGGTCGGATCCGTGCCGAGGTCAGTCGTGACTCCCTTCTGCTCCCTGAAAAAAACAGACACTAAGCGGCAAGAACACAGAGTTTCATGGAACGCACTTCGTCACGGTCAACAAGTCATTCCTGTACACACATTTGTTATCGGCGATCTCGTCGTACTGGCAAATCCTGCACCCGTAGACCATGATCCTCCGCTGTGGGTCTGCTTTAGGGTACAGCAAGTTGTTGCATTCCGAGCAAAAGTGAAGGGAAGCCTGATGTTGTTACATTGTTTCAGCTCTCTAACAATCTGTGTTTCGCGTGACCGGTATACAGACCATATCTTTCGGGGACCAAGACAGGAAGATGGAGGTGCCGGACCAAGAGAAGGCAAGCTTATGTAATCACACTGGGGTCGCACTTATACACCTTATTATTTCTAGCAAAGTATTATGTGTGTGACGGGGGCGGGATGCAAGCGCAGAGCAACAACATAGAACACGGTGGAGAATTAAATGACCTAAAGGCAACTCCTAGGTCAGCCCAATAACAGGAATTGTTTGCGCGGATCGCTAACCTTTGGGGCAATGCTGACAATCTTCCCCCATCCCTTCATCCTAAGGTCTGCGCTGACAACACCACCTATCCTCGTTCCGAGCATGTCTCGCTTGTTGTTCAACAACACAGCGGCGTTGTCGTCAAACCGAATGAGTCGGCCGTCTGGTCTTCGGACCGCCTTTTTGGTACGGACGATGACGGCGCGACGAACGTCACCCTTGCGAACTTTTACAGCCGTACTTGATGCCTGAGCGGCAGCAGATACAGGTCGTGCGCGTTTCACGACGCAGACGATTTCGTCGCCAACACCCCCCCAGCCGTTGTTCACCTTTTGCTTGAGAACGTTGACGCACTCGACCAAGAGGGCGCCAGAGTTGTCTATGACCTGTTCGTTGTCTGTAAGCTCTGCCCTGTACGGTCTTGAGCTAGCGACTTACATTGAGTGTGCCCTTGAGACCAATCATTACAGCGGGACGAGGGAAGGGGAATATCGGAGGTGTCCGATGCGTTCAGTCGATCACCCACCCAAGGACGCGACGGAGGCATGGTCATGCATTCAAATGTGGTTCACTACGACAATATAAGATATACGGAGCTCGCGTTAAGACCTGCTATTTTGTACTCTTATAAAGATCCAGTCAATTGCAGCCCGCACCCCGGTTCTGTAAGTGCTGGTCAGCTCGTTGAGAAGCCGAACTGGTCAACAACATACCCCTCCAGGGCGGAAACGCCCATGACATCCAGACTTGCAATGCGTTCCCTGCGGTGGTGCATATCGGAGGAAGAATCATATTCATACGTCCTCCTGGAGTTTTCGATCTTGTTCTGGAACCACTCTTCGTAGTCGCGACGAATCTCATCAACTGACAAGCTCTGTGGGCTGTCTTGTTTGTTTGCCAATAAAAGCAACGGGACGTTCAAGATTTGCGGGTTGGACAGGACGCTGTCTTTATGACCCTTCCGGTCCGTTAGTCGCGATAGGGCTGGATGAGGAAGACTTGACGTACCGAATACTTCCCAACCCTCTCCAAGGCGTTCACGATCTTCTGCATCAATCACGTAGATCACGGCATGGCAGTCATCGTAATACCGCGGCCAGATGGATCGAATACCCTTCTGCCCACCCAGATCCCAGAACTTGAGGATGGTTGAAGGGAGGGTGATCTTGCCCACTAACCGAGTATTAAGAACTGCCACGGATGACAAGAAGCTTGCTCACTGTTCTGGCCAACTGTTGGGGCTATCTTGTCTGGGGTCAGACCTGGCACATCGTTGTACAACGTCTTTATCTTCTCGAGCAAGGTCTGTAGCTCACGTCAGGCATGAAACAAGCCTAAGGTTCAAGCTTCGTACGGTCTTCCCGGCCCCGTCAAGGCCAACAATGATAACCGAAAACTCCTCCTTCCTGGCCAGCCTCAGTATACCAGAATAGAGCAGCAAACTGTTGCGAACCTGGTTAGATATTCGTGGAAGCCTTTGAGGAGATGGTACATGAGTGGGATGTCACCCGTCACGGTTGCGTCACGCGCTCTCTCTCTCTTGCCACCGCCAGAAGCAACGATGGGGTTGACATCTTACTACGCTTATGGCTTACCCACCTTCACCGTCGTTGTAATCGCCCTATATCTCCTCTTTACTGGTAATTACCCTCTCCGCTCTAGCTTTGTGACGGGTTTTTCTGAGATTTGGCGATGCAGGTTCTGGTGAAGCTTTCAATGTTGGCCGGTTCCTCGAAGAGACGAGTCCATACGCTTGGGCTTCGACCGGAATTGGAATGTGCATCGGTCTCAGTGTCCTCGGTGCAGGGTGGTACGCGGGCTCGCTGCCGGGATGTTCGAACGGAAACTCACCCTTACTATGAAGGGGAATCTTCGTTACCGGTGCTTCGATTCTCGGTGGTGGTGTACGAGCACCCCGGATACGGACCAAGAACCTGATCAGGTGAGTTTACATGTGTTTCGGGGTACGCTGTTTGCTTACACCTTCACAGTATCATTTTCTGCGAAGTTGTTGCAATTTATGGTGTTGTGCGCAGCCGGTCGTAACCCCGATTCATACAATCCCCTCACTATGCCGTCCTAGATCATTGGCATTGTCTACTCGGCCAAATTGACCTCCGTCCCGGACTCCGGAATGTACACTCGCGACAACTACTTCACAGGCGCGTCGCAATTATGCCGCCGTCACTGTCACCTTCCTGACTTCTCTCCCGTTAGGTTTCGCCATCTTCTGGGGTGGCATCACCGTCGGCGCATGCAACCTGCTCTGCGGCCTTTGCGTCGGAATCACCGGCTCGACCGCTGCCCTCGCTGACGCCGCGGACCCAAACTTGTTCGTCAAGATTCTCGTAGTCGAGGTTTTCGGAAGTATCCTCGGGTTGTTCGGGTTGATTGGTGAGCGCCAAGACATACGAACTCGCCTTCTGCGTTTCTCATGCCCCGTGAAGTTGGACTTTTGATGGTCGGACAGTCTGGCGCGTTCGAAGCTGGCACTGCCGCCGCCGCAGTAGCCTCACCATTAGTGCGCTAATTGAATACGATATATTGAACGAAAACAACCTGCAAGCATGCGCAACAAGCCCGACTGCCGGTGTAGCGATTATTGCTTTGGACGTGGCGAAAGATGGATGGAAACCAACAGCATGCTCTACTTCCGAGTCCGCTGGATCAACATTTGGCGCCGACGATTCAGCCATATTCGGAGACGCCATCTCGAAAACCAGAAAGCCAAGATAAGCATAACAACCCAGAAAACAGTTCCTTTCCACTTCGCCCACCAGAGGTAGGTGAGGGTTCTGAGTAAATCACGCTTTCGTCGACGCCCATACCGCGGGTTAAGGGAGGTTGGTGAGATTGGATACCCGAAGAATGGGTTGAAAGGTGAATGGACGGTCGGGACAGACGTATCCAGTCTTGCTGGTAGTCGTGCTTGTGGGCGCGGGTTCGAGAGACCAAGCTCGGGAGTCTGGAGTTGGGGTAGAGATTGTTCCGAGGAAGATAATGAGCGCGAACGACGGAAACTTGACGGAAGTTGTTCGAAGAAAGGGTCCTGCAAAGTATTCGATGCTGGCAGCAAACCTCCAAAATCTGAGGAATGAGCGTCTGCAAGCGTCTGTGGCAATAACGAATGACCAACCTTTTGGGAGGGCGTCAGCCCCAAAGTAATTCACGAGTTCCTCCCGGGAAAAGAAGGACACCTTGTTCTGTGCAGATGTCGGAAGAACCCGTCTATTCGGAGACTGTTAAAGGGCCACCTCCACCTGGTCAACGAGGGATAACTCACTTGAGAAGATTCCACATGCGGGAATGCACCCACGAATGACCCTGGATAAAGACTGGAGGAGTCAGATGAACATATCCGCACGGACAAGAAACCCTTACCAGCAGCCATCATCCCAGGATAGTGCGGTTGGACATCTTGATAATACCACGTCACTAGATCCGTAGCCTGTCGCAAGTTAACTCTCCTGAAACCAGGGGGGTTGGCAAGAACGGACCACGCTCGACATGTTTACACCCTGAACGTTCACAATTGCTACAAATTGGAGGACCGGGGTTCTTTCGCCCGACTCCTTGCTGATCTTTCGAAGGTACCACCTCATGGTGTCGTCCAACCACAGGATGAGGTCCTTTGTGTCATCTAAGGACCTAGAGGCTAGCTGGAAGAAAGCGGCAAGGTTGAACACGAGAGCGGGACGGCCAAGGGGGTCTCTGCAGTTAGAGGGCAATACCCTGAATACATCCAAATCCGCTGGGAATTTCATGGAGGACATGTATCGCGAGAGGGTCGTTATTCGCCATACTAGTGTATTTCGAAGAGCTTGGAGAGCGAAAGAGGTTGTGTATCTATGACGCTGCACAAGCGTGTCTGAGCCTCCGCGACTGACAGTGGGTTGAAAGGAACAAACCTTGAGGGTACGAAAGACAGATCCTGGGATCGGGGGGAGTTATGACCATGGTGCGCTTGTTCATTCGTATGTTCACACCTGTATCGTTTGCCCAGTCCTCAAGATCCTGCATGTCATGTTGCGTTTCTTCCTCGTTCATCTCGTCAAGCACGTTTGGGATGATATCCTCACGCAATGTCTTGCGCAGCGATCGAATAGTGGCTTCATTCTCCTTGTATTTGGACACAAGGGTGTTGTGGGCCGCCTCGAGAGCATGGGGTACCGACATTTGAAGGAGCGAGAAATGTGTTCAGGGTGGGTATCGCACGCCAAAGGGTGGGGAACATCGATCGGTTTTCACACGGCTGCCACTTACTTCGTCCGGACAATATTTGCACGCATAGGTGCTCACTAGCACTCCCCATGAGCCGCAATCCCTAATGGTCTTTCCTTCGACCCACCGGCGTACAGGTCCGGTGCTCACATCACACCTCGGATCCTCTGAAGGGTGCTGCACCCACCACCTGCAAGAGAAAAGCCCACTCGGCGTGAGGGTGTGATCGTTCAGCGGATGAGCTCCGCCCGGAGTATCTGAGAATCCCTTCCACCTCGTGATATTCTTGTTCGATAACCGAAGGAGATGAAACAGCATCGAAAACAAAAGAAACAAAACAACTGCATGAACGGCGCCTGTTCGCCTTTTGATTTACATAATATCAATCAACCGTATTGTTCCTCAAAAGCTTTGCTAGCAGCCCAGCTCGGGCCCATCACCCTCAATGCCACCGAACTGTAAGCCGCAGAACACGCTCAACTCAAAACTTCCACTGTCCACTCCGCGGGCACACCGATGCTCTGGGAGATCTTTGAGACATTCCTCGCACTATGCGGGGCGACATTTGCGGTTTGCTACTACCAGTTTTACATCGCACCGAGACGGGACCCGTTATGGATGTTATGTGGACCGCCACGCCGTAGCCTCTTCTATTCCCACATGGAATTGTTTTTGAAGTGAGTGGTATCATGTGTTGTTCTGTATCCCGCGTAGTTGACAGGTTTGGCCACAGTCCTGCGCTGTCCGCCAAGGCTCATGAGTTCATTGTCGAACGTTATGGAAGGAGCATCAGGGTGCAAGGGTCTGGTCCGGTGGGCGCTTCCTGCGTTCCCTGCGTCGCGTAACTTTACTGAAATAGAGCATACAGTGGGACCAGCGATTGCTCACACTCGACCCCGTCGCCCTCAATCATGTCACAAGAAACTCGAACATCTACGAGAAACCCTGGCAGACTCAACGTTTCATTACCAGTATGATTGGTTGCGGCTTACTCTCTGCCGATGGAATCGTCCACAAACGACAAAGGCGTGTTGCCACGCCAGCTTTCTCAATTCAAAACCTGAGGGCTTTTGCACCGCTCGTGTTCGAGAGAGGTTTCAGGCTAAGAAACCGATGGCGCAACATCATCAGCGAGGGTGGTGGGAATGGAGCCGTGCTGGACGTTTGTATGTGGGCCAGCCGAACCACATTCGATGTGATTGGTGCAGCTGGTTCGTGCGTAGTGCTTCACTCATCGCCTGCTTCATTCTAAGGGTACTTCAGGCTTTGACTACGACTTCAACTCGATTGAGGATGACACAAACGAACTCTTCTGCGCATACAGGGAGATGTTTGAACTCGCCATCTCGCAGCAACACAACCCAACGCGGCAATTGCTTGGGATCTACTTCCCAATCATAAACGTGCTCTTCGTGAGTGAGCGTCATCAAATAGCTGTGTATCTCATCCTCATTGGTGTTGGTTCAGCCGGACTCGGCAGCGAGGACCGTCAAGAGGTGTCACAAGGTGATTTGGAGGGTTGCTGGAACCCTCGTCCAGGAAAAGAAGAAGAAAGTAATGGACACACTTCAGAGCGGGAAACCCTGCGAGGACAAAGATTTGTTGGCTCTGATGTGTGGGTTCGTTTTCCGGCGTGCTTACATCCAGCTGATAGATTCGAGCCAGTGAAATCAAACCTGAGTACGGACATACCTCCAGACCAACGGATATCCGACGAAGACATCCTAAACAATGTCAACACCGTCATGTTCGCTGGGTCAGACACCTCTTCACTCACTCTCACCTGGACCCTCTGGCTGCTTGCGAAGAACCCTGGAGCGCAGGACAGACTCCGGGAGGAACTCTCTACCGTCCATTGTCCAGACTCGTTCAGGGACCTCTCAGCAGAGGAAATCGACTCGCTGTACGGCAGCATTTCGGAACTTCCCTACTTCGACAAGGTTATCAAAGAAGCGCTGCGCCTTGTCCCACCAGTCCACTCTTCAATAAGGGCAGCAGGGAAGGACGACGAGATCCCTACTTCTCAACCTTTCAAGATTCGGAAACCGGGAGGTAGTGTCGAGACGGTCACGATGCCGATAAGGGTGACCAAGGGAACGGTAGTTCACATTCCCATCGAAGCATTTAATCTGGATAAGTTTGTTTGGGGGCAGGATGCATGGGAGTTCAAGTATGGTCGTCTTTGTTATCCATGAGCGGGCTATTCAATTCGTTTTTGGGGTATAGGCCAGACCGCTGGGATAACCTGCCGGACGCTGTAAAGACACAACCCGGTCTGTACTCGAACCTGATGTCGTTCTCCGCCGGACCCAGAGTAAGCGGTATTGGTCATTCGATTCAAGCGTGCACGCCTCACCTCACATCCGCATAGTCCTGCATTGGGATGCGATTCTCAATCATCGAAATCAAGATCGTCATTTATATGCTCGTCACCAATTTTTCGTTCCACGATACTGGAGTTGATATTATCAAGTCAAACGTGTAAGCCCCCCTTCGTGTTCCCTTTCCCATTGGGTAATTTCTCATGCACTCGCGATCAAGCGTCTTCACGCGTCCATACATCAAGAATAGGTACAAGGAAGGGAGCCAGTTACCTTTGCGCGTTGTCCGTTTAGACAAGTGATCCATCTGCCCTATGCATTTTTCTCTTCCTCCCCTTGGGCTGGATTTTTGTGGTGCATTTTTTCGTATTTGTTGTAGTGTAGTTACCCTCATACCAGCGCGTCATTTCGTCCGTTCCCAACGTGTGATCATGATCACCAGAGTCTAACTGAAACTTTGATCATCTCAACTTCTCCCACCAGTCCTCTACACCCAGCGATCATGGCATCAGAATCCTCTGTTCGCCCAAAGGTCGAGTATGTGGTATTTGACATGGATGGTATTTCGATCCAATGACATCGTCAGACCGTCATTTTGATCCTTCGCTCAAGGGCTGATGATTGGCTCGGAGACCGTGTATACCAAAGTCACCAGTCAGCCGGACTGCTTCCACGTTCTTCAGACCTTAATCGCCGATTTGCAGATGATATCCTGGCCGAGTACGGCAAAGAGATGACATGGGATATCAAAGCTGGACTCATGGGGAAACGTGAGTCACCACTGCCCAATTTGTCTCTCTGCATTGAATCAACTTCGCCCATTGTTGCACGTCAACTTGATCCAACCGTTTTCTAGCTGAAAAAGACGCAGCTTTGCACCTGCTGTCGTTTTTCCCAGATATCTCGCTCACTGTAGAGGACTATTTGAGGCGCAGAGATGAAGCCCAAGATAAAGCATGGCTAACCGTACCTCTCCTACCCGGGATCGAGAAACTCGTACATCACTTGAAGAAGCACAATATCCCCATGGCCGTGGCAACCGGGAGTCGAAAGACAAAGTACATCCTGAAAACGAGCGGTGTACAGGTACAATCCGTATTCCAACACTTCAATCTCGAGAAGAACGTTGTGACGGGTGATCCCCTACCTGAGGATCCTGACGTCCCCGGTCGAGTGTTGAATGGGGAAAGAGGGATCAGGAAAGGCCGAGGGAAGCCCCATCCGGACATCTTCCTGGTCGCTGCGAAAGAATGCTTGGGAAGAAATGTCGGAGATGTGTCGACTGATGTCTCTGCGGATCTTGCGGAAGAATACGTAGTCGAGAGGAGGAGGGGCTTAGTTTTCGAGGATGCGATACCCGGTGTTATCTCTGGAAAGCGAGCAGGAATGAATGGTGAGGGAGATGGTGCCGAACTTTAATCGATCTGCTCAACTTCCTTTGTCTTGTAGTTGTTTGGGTTGCAGTTCCCGAACTTCGCGCTCTTGAGGCAGGTGCGAACGTTGCTGCCGATCAAACCCTCCAATCACTCGAGGAGTTTCGACCAGAGGAATGGGGGTTCCCACCGTACGATCCGTAGGTCTTGATACCACCTTGGATATAGCGTAAATTACAAAACCATCTTTCACTTCCGCCGGAGTGGATTGGTGTAAAATGGGTGGATGAGTAGTCGTGGGAAATGCAAGCCGGAAGGCCCACCCAAACCCCATCACGTGTGATCAAACCATCGTTCACCTGACTCATATTGACGCGCGACACTTGGAGGACAGTCCTCTCCGGTTCATGCCCTCTCGATCACGATGATGTCCTCCCAAACCTCCGAAAGTCTCCTCAAGAGGTTGGCAGGCCCGTCAACAGGCAAGGCTGGTCTGGCGAAGGACCAAACGGAAATCAATCGCATCATTGCTGAGGCGTCCAAGGGCTCTCGTTTCTATGAGGTCGGTCTGAACCCCCTGAGTCAATCGACGCGCGATATTTGAACTTCTGGCTGTACAGAATGAGAAACGCAGGGATAAGGACCTGACTGAACGCATTGAGAAGTTACTTAAGCGTCGTGACGAGGTGATGAAAGGCGTCGATCTTGGTGCGAGGCATGGTGACACGCTTCACCTCCCCGGGTGCTGATGTGTACGTAGCGAACGTCGAACGCGCCGCGGATAAGATTGTGAGATCCTATTCTTCACCGTGCCCGGAAATAAGTGACATTTGGTTATAAGATTGCAGACCTCGAAGCACACCGAGACCTATCACAATACGTAGTCCACGTCGACATGGACGCGTTTTTTGCCAGCGTAGAGCTCTTACGTGACCCTTCTCTCGCTGGAAAGCCCTTCGCGGTGTGTACTCGTTGGTCTGGGCTCTTTGAATCACGCTGAACATATCAGGATAGGTAGGAGGAATGGCGATGCTCTCGACCGCGTCCTATGATGCAAGGAAATTCGGCGTTCGGTCTGGGATGCCCGGTTCGTGTGATTCATCCCGTCACATTCGCTCGAAGTTGACAAAGTAGGTTCTAGGCTTTATCGCCAAAAAGCTGTGTCCAGAGTTGATCATGGTTGGTCATCATTTCGACAACTACATGGGCATTTCCGGGAAAATCATGAACATTTTTCGTGAATATGACCCTAATATGCTCGCAGCTGGCTGCGATGAGGGATACCTTAAGTACGTCACCCCCTCACGTTCACGGCCACGTTTATTAAACTGACTTTGAGGGGCATAGTATAACGGAATACTGTCAGACCCATAACATAGATGTGGCGGATTGTGTACAACAGATGCGGGATCGTGTACGAGAGGAGATGAACCTGACAGTCAGCGCGGGGGTTGCTCCGAACATGGTGGGTATGCTCTTCTAATCGCAATTCACCAGGGTTCTGACATCTGTGACGTTGCAGATGCTTGCAAAGGTACAGCTCTTCAGGAATATTCTAACTCCCGTGAATGACATCGCCTCGTGTTGATCCAGATCTGCTCGGACAAGGTAAGTATTGTGTATCCTCTCAGCATGGCTGCGATCGCTCACGTAACCGGTCTTCTAGAACAAGCCAGACGGACAGTTCCACCTCGAGTTTGACGCGGAAGTTATTCGGGGGTTCATGAGAGAGCTGCCGATCAGGAAAATCCCAGGGATTGGGCGTGTGACCGAACGACTGCTGGATTCAATTGGGATCAAGGTAACCGGCGGCTCGTACCCTCCCCACTCGTTGAATGATACTCACGCGGATCAAGACATGCGGTGATGTGTACACTCACCGCGCCGTGCTTCTCCTGATGGACAAAGAGTTTGGCATGCGGTCGCTGCTCAGCGCGTACCTAGGCATTGGGTCCAATGTAGTCGAACCCTGGACGCGGGGAGAGAGAAAGAGCATCGGTGCTGAGAGGTGTGTCCAAATTGATGAACCTTGTGTCCCTACATTGGCACTTAACATTCCCCGCAGGACTTTCAATCCTCTCGGAGACGAGATCGAGATCCTGCGGAAGCTCGATGAGGTTGCCGAGGAACTAGAAGGCGACATGGCGGAGAAGGGCTGGGCAGGTCGTACCGTCACTCTCAAGTTCAAACGGAGTACATACGAAGGTGAGGAATGATCGGGATTTTTCCCTGGATTGCGCCATCCGACACGATGTTTGCGTTAGTATGCACTCGTGCCAAGGCGATGAACCATTGGGTGACGAAGAAGGACGATTTGTTCAACGTTAGTCCCATCCGTCTTCTGGGTCATCCCTTGCATGACAGCTGAACCTCCAAGGTCAGGCTGGGAAAGAATTGTTGATGCCGGAATTTCCCCTTAGCTTGAGATTGATCGGATTGAGGGTAACCAAACTCAAAGACCTCAGGGAGGATGAGAAGAAGGGGATCAAACGGGTGCGTCTGATCTCTCTGCCGATCACCGTGTGAAGAGATCGGATACCAATTCAGCTTGGGAATAGTTCTTCGAGCCGACTGGATCGAATCAAACTAGCCCGAGCAAACGGCGGAGAACTGGTGGGGAGATGAGAGGCGAGGACCATGACGACGAGGAGCCCTGGTTTGGCGAGGGGCCGGAGGAGACGTCGGATCGATTCAAATCGGGTGGGACGAACCCCCCGAGCCCTTCTCGTTTGACCTCGGCAAGGAGTGAAGATAAGACGGAACAACATTGTCCGGTGTGCTCCCGGACGTTGGTGACGGACAACCAAGGTTTGAACGAACACATCGACTTTTGTCTCAGCCGCGATGTCATACGGGAGGCACGCTCTTCCGCCGGGGTGCGGTAGGACCAGGATGAGATGACGCAGGACAAATTGGCGCGGGAACGGGATGGTTTCGGACCGGAGCGTTCCGAGTGGGGCATGTGACCATCGGACTTAGTCAGCGTTTGATAACACGGGGGCTCGCATTATAATTTTTTCTCTCACCATACTTGCTTTTTTTCCCCCTCCAACACGCAAGGGAGGATGCCTCCCTCGAATCTCCAGGGCCTCAACGAGATCGAGACGACCACAAACCCCAAGTCGTACTCCTCTGACTCGCGGGACCTACTCAACTTCCCCACCTATTCCGATTTCAACGCCCAGCTCGACTTATGGACCACCATCTCATTCGAGTCGGACGATCACCTCCTTCGTAAAGGTGGCCCCTCCCGCCCGGTGGAAGGAAAATCCCCCAGCGAAGACGACGACGAGGACGACGAGGAGGCCTCCGCTAAGGAGAGCGACATGCTTTACCCCGGCGATGCCCACGAAAACGTTGTCACCGGCATCCCCCTCCCAACCCAAAACCCTACGTCGGTCCCGGGATCAGGGCCAAGGCAGATCCAGCATCAGCTTGATCTCGCTGCCCTCCTCACTTCCTTCGGTGTAAACCCCCTCGGGATTCAGCTACAGCAGCAACTTCAACAGCAACTCCAACTCCAACCACCAACCACTGCTGGTTCCACGCCGCCCCCAAACGTGCCATCACTCGCACAGCTCTTATCGCTGCCCCTTCCCACCTCCCCCCAAACACAAACCCCCATTCCTGCCTCACCCGCTTCCGATGTGCAGAATCAGCTGAACAAGCAGTCTCCTCCAGCGCCTAAACGCTCAAAGGTGACCAAGTCCTCTACAGACACCGGTGCGGTCCCCGCCAATACCCCAGACGAATACAACACCACGCCGCCCGGCCCCGCAGAAGATAAGCGTCGACGAAATACTGCCGCGTCGGCACGATTCAGGTTGAAAAAGAAGGAGAGGGAGGCTGCCCTTGAGAAAAAGGCCAAGGAGCTGGAGGTTAAGGTTAACCAACTAGAGAAGGAGTGCGAGGGTCTCAGGAGGGAGAATGGTTGGTTGAAGGGTCTCGTTGTAGGTGTCACAGGAGGTGTCGCTGGACCCCCTCAGTTATCGTCATTGGATGTTCGAACTGGGACCAAACGACCAAGGGAGGACGATGGTGCACTTGATAGATAGAGTCCCACGGAAAGTAGGTACCAAACGTGGACGATATCTTGTTGTACCAATGTGGTTTTGTGGTCTCAACGGTGCTGTAGTGACATATCGCTGGACGTGTTCGCCGTTCACCCTATCCTTATACCTTTTGCTTTGAATGTTGTGTTGTTTTACCAATTCTACAGGAGTTGTACTTTTGAACCGAATCAGTGCTTGGCCTCGAGGTACCGCTTCTCTGCCTCCTTGAAGTTGATAACGTTCCAGATGGCATTGAGGTACTGTCAGACAAAGTCAGCAACGAGTTGGACGGTATACGATAGGCAGAATATCTTACATCCGGCTTGACGTTCTTGTATTGTAGGTAGAAGGCCTATCGGATTCGCAGAAGTTAGAAACGCAACGTGGCGTGACCCATGGTGGTTTTACGAACGTGCTCCCAGATGTCAATTCCGATGATGGGCTCATGGGCTGAAAGGAAACCAAGTCGTGAGCACGAACCCACCTAACGGCATTCATCCGATCGTTACTCACAGAGGAGTGGGTCTTGGTTGGCGGTGGTAACGATCTCGAGCTTCTTGGTAGACTTGCTGTACCCCTGACGTCGCCAACTCAGAATGATCGGTGGCTAATGAGCTAGAAAACCAAAGCACGTACGAGCCAACCCCAGCCGCTACCTTGAATAGCGGCAGTAATGGTGTTCATCTGCTTTTTGAAGTCCTCGACGCTGCCAAAGTCAGCAACCAGGGCCTTCTTCAGGGGACCGTCTGGGATCTTTCCGCCATCCTCTTTGACCGGCGAAAGGTTCTTCCAAAAGAGGGAATGGTTGATATGACCTCCTCCGTTGAATTTCAACGCAGGTTGCAACACGATGAGCTCCTTGGGAGAGGTAGCCTTGGCGAATGACGCCTCCGCTGCGTTCAGACCGTTCACGTAGGTTTGGTGGTGCTTGCTATGGTGAAGTTCCATGATCTCCCTCGAGATGTACGGTTCGAGGGCCTACACACACAACCCAATCCGACGGCATCAACATTGACCTAGCCTCTATTGGACAGCGAGACAGTAAGCGATGGTCTGGACTCACGTCGTATGCATACGGAAGTTTCGGAAGCGTATGTTCTCCCCTCGCAAACACTGCGGGAGTCCTGTTCACCGCAGTGCGGGTAAGTGTGCGTGCAGTGGACCTGGAGAGAGTCGAAAGCAGGGACATGATGGGCAGGACGAGGAAGACGGTGAGGAGCATGTTCTGTTCTCCGTGATTGGCTAATATTTGGCCCTTTCGTGATGCACCACGTGCATGACGTCACACCCTGCGTCACCCAAAAATACAACTCGAGAGATGGAGGCAAACGACGGCAAAAGCGAACGGGTATCATTACCGATACATAAGCGATTAAGACAGCAACTTGAGAAGTGGCTGCCAAGAGCCCTTAGATACACGAGTCAACGATACCAACACAAGGTTTTCAACCTGAACGTTCTCCGAGCCAACCTTCCAGACGAAGTCTGTGCATTCTACACCGTTCATGGCCTGTGAGAAAAGGGGTTAGACACAACATTGCACATAGCACTGAGCGAACCTAACCTCAATGAACTCAGCAATACGTTTCCCCAATTGTGAAACCAGACGTGCACGGGTTACGGGGCCGTTTGTTCCGCCCCAGTTCTTGGCCCTGAACTGGTAGAGGTTTAACATCCTTGAAGCAGTGCACCGAGATGAATCAAACGCACCTTTCCCGTCCACATACGGTACCCCGGCCACTAAGCCAAGGGTCAATACTCCAGCTTCCGATGTGCAGACCAAACGGGCAACGCACCTCGACCCTAAGCGAGAAGGTGGAAACTGCGGTGTCGACGAACATGAAGTCATCGCCTCCAATCAAACCGCTCAAGCGGTTCTCAATCGCGTCGAGAACGCGTATACCACATCCTCCCTTCGAAAAGTTGAGAGTCTCTCCATTCCAGTGGCCGGGGTCAGGAGACAGTTGGATGGATTGGTATGGTCGTTGTGGCACATTTGGCCCTCCGCAAAGCCCGCAGCCACATTGAGGCGGCAGCTGAGAGCCGTGCGCAGAGATTTGGGGGGGTATGGACCTCACTACCTGTGCCCCGGAAACCGTAAGTGGATAAGGCAGGTTCGAAAACTCCGTGGGAGTCTGCTGATATTCAAACCCATGGATTCGTTCGAGGTCGATGTTACTGGTACCCGCCTGTCGAAATGCGGGATATCAGATGCAAGTCATGGAAGCGACTATCTCTCTTGCCTGGATGTTGTCAATACTTTGCGACCCTTCGTGGACGCGCCCCCAGAATACATATCCGTGGCAAACACACTCGACGAGATGTAGAGCAGGCATTGGTACGAGATGCAGCGTCCAAGACGGTGCCCGTTATGTATACTTCCACACGTCCTGGGTAGGCCGACAGAACCCCCGCCCAAGGGCGGTGGAGATTCCAGCAAATAGATCCATGAGTACATCGAGAAGATAGCGGGTGGATCAAACGGATAGCATCTTATCTTCCATGGTTTCCTGATGAGTTCGCGAGAGGGCAGAAATCTCGATGAGCACCGCCCATTCTAACTCATTAGGCGCAGTTCTAAACAACCTGGACCAGTCCGACTCGCCGGTCATGTGAAGAAAGTAAAAATCCCGGTAGGGACCCTTATTTGGTGCTTGGTTGGGTATACAAGCGACGGAGACTGGTTCCTAATACCGAGAGAGAGGAGGTGGCAGCACCATCAGTTTGACCGGCACTGGCTATCCATCCAGGGCGTCAATGAAATTGGCCACTACCCGCAATCACTAGCTCGTCAAAACCGATTTTGTGAAAGAGAGGTAACGCGACAAGTCGGACACACAACACGACTTGACAACGAAAACAGCAATTGCTCTCCGGTATAACCCTCTACTATAACCTCTTCACACGATCGGTGAGTCGAATTGGCTCAGCTCGCTTAGAATTTAGTGCGCCTACTTACTACTTATTCTTCAACTTCTGGAAGTGACGTACTGGCTATTGAAAATTGACCCGTATCCGCAGGGGGGGTCGTATTCGGCCAGTGTAAAAGAAGCTGAAGGCCATGTTATTGATGGAATCGCCAACTTGGCAATTGTCGGATGCCACACGGTAGTTTATTGTCTGAACGGAGGTGAGACGGGGGGACTCGAGCGAAAAGGGAAAGAAATCAGATTCGCTAGCCGCCTGATTCCCCGGGAATCTGATATGAGGGTGTAACTGTTGTTAACGGAGCGGTGGCGAGTGATGGACGATTCACGATGACGAGACGCGGCTGATCGACACTCAAAAAAAATTATCATCCGGAACCAAAATCTTTGCTCAACTTCAACCTGCTTCCATCCCTTAGGATGGACCAACTGATACCATGGTTTACCTCCCAAGGCGGGACTGTAGACACAGAACACTTCGGGCTCGCTGAGTTCCCTGGTCAAGGCTGGGGAGCAATCGCCCTGAAGGATATTCCGGTATGATGCGTGTGCATTGCCTCGATCATTGCTGCGGTGTTTGAAGTTCCCTGAAACCTTTCTAAAGGAAGGTCGTGCCCTGTTTTCAATACCGAGAACCTTGACTCTTTCAGCGAGATCTTGCGCCTTGCTTGATCTCTTCGGTACCGATTCCTGGACCTCGTTTCAACTTCACAGAGGCTGGGCGGGACTGATCCTCTGCATGATGTGGGAGGAATCAAAACTCGAACAGTCTAAATGGTTCCAATATCTCGGTGTGTCATGATTTACGAAGTTTGCCGGTTTCAGAGGTTCATAGGTTGCTCGAGTCAAGTTTCACTACCGTCATGCTTCGACACACCGATGTTTTGGAGCGACGAGGAATTGGCAGAACTTCGCGGAACCTCCGTCATAGGTACCCACCCCCGTGATTCTGCCTTACGCACGGCCGCTCTAAAGCCAAGTATTCAGGCAAAATAGGCCGGGTCGACGCGGAGAGCCATTATTACAACAAAGTTGTGCCCGCAGTAAAGAGTCGGCCAGATATATTCCTTCCAGAACATTTAGATCGATGGTACACGCTCGAGCGGTATCATGTAATGGGCAGCAGGATTCTTTCGAGGAGCTTTCAAGTCGAAAAGTGGGATCCTTCAGCGAACGACGAGGATGGCAACGGAGCGACCCAAGCTGAGATGGATGTTGATGGTGACCACGAGAACCCCGCAGAACCTGACGAAGAATCCGACGGTGACATTGAGGAGGAACGTGGTGGTGATCCTGATGATGAGGACGACGGCGACGACGACGACTCTGGCGATGTAGCTATGGTGCCCATGGCAGATATGTTGAACGCCAGATTTGGGTGCAATAACGTGTGTCACCCAGCCAGCGTTTTCACACATACCTAATTCATTCGTAGGCGCGGTTGTTCTATGGACGACTGGAACTTAAAATGGTGACGACTAAACCAGTCGTGGCCGGGGACCAAATCGTGAGTTCCAAATCGCCGTTGTTAGGTGACTCGTCGAATTGTCTTGCCATAGTGGAACACATATGGAGAACTTCCCAATTCCGAACTGCTTCGACGATATGGTCACGTTGACATGCTTGATTTACCAGGAGATGGCCAAGGTAACCCTGGAGATGTGGTTGAGGTCCCGGCAAACCTTTTCGTTTCGCCTGTGATCGGTGTATCTCCGAAGGGCGTGAGTGCCGAGGTGTTGCAAGAGCGTATTGACTGGTGGCTGGAAGAGTCTGGGGATGAGTGAGCTCCCACGCTACACCCTACGGTGCCCGACTCAACTAAGTTGATTGGTAGCACGTTCGTGATTGAAGCTGAGAACATCGACATCCCGCCTCCACTTATCTCTTTCGTCCGGCTGCTCCTCCTGTCGCCCAAAGATTGGGAGAAAGCCAGGGAGAAGCAGAAGCTCCCTAAGCCAAAGCTCGGCGAAGGAGATGGATTGACTGTCCTTGATGTGGTCAGTCAAGGGTTGCAACGAAGACTGGATGAATTCCCCTCACCAATAGAGGTAACTGCGTTGGGGCGCCAGGGCGAGTGACAGGAAAGCTGACCTGTGTTGTAGACTGACTGGAAGCTTCTATCCAAGCAAGACCTCCCACTGAGGAGGCGGAATGCCATCGTTGTTCGAGCGGGGGAAAAGCGAATCCTCTTGGAGATGTTGATCAAAATCGTTCAACTCCAAAAATCCCGAGCCACCGAGTCGAGAAAACGAAAGCAGCCTGGTCAAACCCAGTCGCGAGCGAAGAAATCCAAGCGGTAGATTCTCATACACAAACACCGTGCACCTGGCTGTATCGTAGCGTAGATTTCAGTCCTCGATTCGTCATCAAATGTGATCCACACCCGTCTGTTCCGCCGCTCGATCAAAGAACGTTCTGGCAATCAATCTGGAATCTTATCTCAACTCCGCCATGAGCGGGTACCTCTACGACCTCCCAACGACAGAGCCACTCTCGTTCTCGAGCTGTTATGGTGACGCAGTCGGGTCGTACATAGCCCAAGTGGCGGACACGACCGAGCACCGGGCGAACCTGCGCACGTCTCTCAAAGACACGAAACGGAACCCCGAGAAGGATTATCTCAAGCTTGTAAAGGTTTGGCCTGGTCTCGTAGGTGCTGTTGGTCGAGAGGGTGTTGACCTACTTTATGCTGAACCCAGACCCTGGATGACTATCTCCCACTACTGGTTGGGATAGCTGCATGCCGCGACAGCGACGAATTGATACCTCGGTCAAATCCAGGTCTGCACCGATCTCCCTCTTGCCTCCAAAGTTTACATGACCATTCGTCCCAGATTTTAGCTGGAAATCCACCCTATCATCTTCTTTCCTTCATTCACCCTCAAAGTTCTCATTTGCAGCGCTTTCAGCTGAGATGGCCTTCTCGATCCTGACATACGGATACTGCCTGTCGAATCTCGCGCACAGTGTGGTGATCTCTCTCGGTGATTACGAGTACGACCGGGCTATCATGGGGAACGAACTGAAAGCCAAAGACGAGCGACTGAACTTTGCCGTGACCCTTCTTTGCAAAGCGTCAGGTATATTCGAATACGTCGCGAAGACCGTCCTAGGGAAGTGGGAACAGGAGAAACACTCGATCAAGAAGGATCACGCCAACCCACCCGAACTTTCTCGAGAGGCTACAATTGGATTATCAAGGTATTGCGTCACAAGTCGGATCCTGGTATGTGGCCATCCTAAACCCTGATGTCCCTTAGGATGGCATTGGCAGAGGCTCAAGCACTGGCTATCCGAAAGCTGCTTTCCAAGTCGGCCTACGACAATACTGTCACCCCTGGGCCCCCATTGCCCAGGTCACATCCTCCCCCAGGGCTCGTCGCGAAGCTACATCTAGAATGTGCATCCCTGTTCTCCTCCGCCCGATCGTTAGTGAAAACCGCAAGTGGGTCGAAATCCAAAACCAAGTTCAAACCATCGTTCGGTAAGAACAAGGACACCGATGAAGACACAAACGAAGGGAGTGTCGAGGAAGTTGCTCCGGATTTGAAGAGATACCTCGCTGACGAAGCTGCATTACACTCCGCTTTGGCGAGTAAATGGCTCGGCGTTGACTGCGGTGAGAGTGGGGGGTCAGATCGAGCCGGACAGGCGGTCGGGTATCTTCAGTGGGCGAAGAAGGAACTGGAGGAACTCAAGGACGGCACGAAGTCGGGAATTACCCTCCCGGGTATCAACAACGAGAACGAGAAGAAAGCCAGGGAAAGAAGGAAGGCCGTCGTAGCGAAGGAGCTGGGAGCGGTGACCATCTTCCTGAAACATTACAGGAACATGAACGATACGGTAAGGTTTTCAACCTCTCTATTAGGATCATGTTCCCAGACTGTACTCATCTAAATCCCGTCTTCGGCAGATTGCGTTCAAACCCGTTCTCTCTCAGGCTGAATTGCAAGCTATCATCCCAGCGGGGAAAATGGCAGTGTCAGCCCGACAGTATGAGCTTCCTACTCCGGCTTTCGGTCCTGGATCCCCAGGCTACGTTTCACATCAGTTGGGAAAGCTTTCAGTCACCGAAGGGACATCTACAGAGGACGATGACGATCGCCGCTCAACAACGGAGACCTCAAAATATTCCGGGGCTGGGTCCTATTTCTGATCCCCTCAACCCCTTCGATGCGCCTCGCGTGACCGTGTCTTGATGCACCCAATGTCTTCTAATGGAAAGTCGCAGCATGCCCCCCCCGAACTCATGGCACGCAACGCGCGGATTGGGACTGTATACTATGTAATGTACATTGTGCATCGCAGTTGTATCGAATCTCCGGAAATAGGGGCGTTGCTCGCAATACGCAAAATCGATGCTACAGGGGCAA
>Ga0307517_10004012_pt1 | contig 22796 bp, 32 predicted proteins | sample 23_EM_MG_FD_194515 | JGI IMG/M metagenome (GOLD analysis project Ga0307517, IMG submission 194515) | Populus trichocarpa ectomycorrhiza microbial communities from riparian zone in the Pacific Northwest, United States - 23_EM | ecosystem: Host-associated > Plants > Roots > Unclassified | place... | reverse complement strand
TACGGACGCTAACAAAGACATTCTTGACATCGCGGGAGAGTGTCTCTGCAGAAGGTATGTAGCTTTCGGGTCTTCCTGTTTTCATGAGGGAGCGGAAGGCACGATCATTGACGATTTGAAAAGGACGCTTGTTCTCGGTCACCCAGCGGACAAATTCGGCCCTAGAACATTCAATCGTATCAGATGTCTTGCAATGACGAAAAAGGAATAGGATATACCTGGCTTCCGGCTTGGTGTGTTGACGAGTACTGTAAGTCACCTTGCCCTTTCCGACTCTCTCAAATGCTGCAGTAATCGATCCATTGACCTCTCTGTCAGACTGAGCCTCGCGCGCAACCTTGGCAGTGCATGTCTTATCGGCAGCTGCTACTGCTTCATCACCCCAGCAGTGGATGGCATGACGATGGAGATTGCTAGTGGAACTAATGTCGCCAGTGTCGATGTAGCGGCGGATGAACCAAGTCTTGCATTTGCAGTGACTTGCAGCACATTCGAAGACGTGCACTTTACGGCCCTCAACATACACAACGGCAGGAGTGGGTCTGAAGGATGCGTAGACAGGTGCATCCCACCGTTTCATCAGTCGCGCTATAAATCTTTCACTCAGTTCATGTTCTTAACAGATGTAAGAAGAATCCATACCCAACTCGACGTCATCATCCTCAGGCTCAGAATCCTTGTCTTCCTTGCCCTCCTCCTCGTCATCAGAATCCTCGACGTCAATAAGATCGGGCATGCCGAAGGTGTCGTCATGATCATCGGCGCCATCAGCGGCTTCTAGGATGCGATCTGGATGACGGGGCTGGGACCCAGGAGCTGGAGTAGGATCAACCACATCCTCAATAGATGCACGACGGCTGAGTGGTGGTAGAAGAAGTGATCTTGGTGTTGGTGGAGGCCGTCTTCACTGTCTTCGCCTTTTTCTGGACAAGAGAATCACCATTCTCGGTTACACGCTCAGTCGGACGACGTTTGCGTGGACCATCAACCATGTCAGAAGCAGGCATAGTAAGGTTTGAAAAAAAAATCTTCGGAGACGAGATGCAAGTATTTATCAAGATACGAGTTTCCAAATTCTTCGTGTTGTCTAGATTTTTATAGTCGTTCGCTTTCTCTGATTGGGGCTGCTGAACTGTATAGTAGCATCACAGATGGCAACACGGCAGGCTCTAGGCGAGCTTTCCATTTTAGGCAATACCCGATCAAACCCGCCTGTCGGGTAGGGGTTTTTGTCGGGTCAAAATATTGTCACCCCTACCCTTACCCGGTAAACCCTTACCCGGAAACCCGGTGGGTTTTGCATACCCGTGCCAATCACTAATGTTATTAACTGATGGAAAGGCTTTGAGCTTCTTGTAAACCCTAACAGTGGAAAAGTTAGTCATAACCCCAATGAAAATTAGAATATTTTACTCTAGACCACGACGGTATTGTGTTGGGAAGTGTTCCTTCATGTGGGCTGCGATTTTGGGTACAAGGTATGTCTTTATAACACCCAAGAAATCGTCCATGGCTTTGATGACCTCATCCTTTTGATTCCGAGACTCCAAGCTAATACAAGGTATTTCAGAACCTTGTCCAATCCAGGTCCCAAGATGGAATGCAGGAGATTTGGAGGTGCTTCTATTCTTGTCTTTGTCAGAACCCCCATTGTGCTGAGGGTGTAACTGGAGAAATTTGCTATATGCACTTTTTGCACGTCGGGAGCACTCGGCAGACACGATATGATCGAATCTGGCAAGGCAGTATGGTGGAATTAAGGGATCAGATGAGGTAGAATCTTGATCTTGGTGTTCTGGATTCCGAATCAGGATGTTATGAAGCTCAGTGCACACGGGCACATCCTTGGTTTGGCCATAGACTTTTGTGACCTTCTTGATTACCTTTTTACCGTTAATTGGACTGTGTTCAAAGGATTCCCACTCTGTGGGAGTTGCAATCACTGCAAGCATGGCAAACTGGACAATGAGTTGACACAGCTTGAAAAGAAGAGGTACTGACCAGTGAGTTCCTGCTTCTTTTTCATATCTGTTTCACGCATCTTCTCCCGGCGCTTAGCTTGCTCTTCCCGATAGAGCTCAGATCGACCACCACGACGGCTTCTTGGTGTGTTAATAGCTGCTGGGATTGTGGCGTATTGATTTACAGACAGTTTGGAAACGCCAGGGAGTGGGTCAAATGGCATAGGTTCATCCTCACCACTGAGTTCAGTAAGGTCGGTGAGATCACTAAGGTCACTAAGGTCGCTGATGTCGTCGAGCATAGCAAATGTGTGTTGGAATGTGCGGAGGGAGGAGTATTGATATCAATGTATCGATACAATAGTAAGAAGACGGAAGGGGAGAGCCAGAGCCTGAGGCCAGAGCTAGAATAGACAGGTAATCTCGGTGGTGGATAAACACGTATGCATTAAGCAAATACCTAGAATAGACAAGTACTACTATTAGGTCAGTACATATGAAACATGAAGGTAGAACTATAGTACTCACATCTCAGTGGTTATCCACCACTGAGATGTGTCGATGCGCTGGCAGTCGCGTTGACCGACGCGCTTACGTAATCCGGTCCGTATATGAGGCCTCCCGATACGTCAATTCTTCTCAAACCACTGACCTGGTCAATGGTTTGGTAGAAGCCTCGTTCAAGGATATTCCGGAGATATTCGAGGCATGGGTTTTTACCTTGAACGCGTAATATTAACCAATACGATTGGACAGGTCGACCTTGGAGAGTCGCTCACAGCGCGCACGGAGGCATTATGTACGTGGCTTTTTGGTCTTGTTCATTCTCTTGTGTACTTCAACTTACGGTGTCTGGATGCATTCCTTTTTGCAGCGTCATTCAGAGAGTTAGGACCCGTGAAGAGCAGCGGTCGTCAAGTTGCGCGAGAGGTACAGTATCCGGACGATACTTTATATTCATTGTTCACCTTTTCTTTTCCTTTTGCAGTTTGGCTCGTATCACTACGTTTCTGGAGTTGACGCCTCGTATTCTGCTTCTCTGGCGGCCTACATCGACTCACCCACATATGCGATCGAGGATGCGTCGGCGTGGTTTACCAAAGCCCAACAGTTCAAAGTCAAAAATGGGTGTTATTGGTGAGTTGACTTTACATCTTGTAATTAAAACCAGAAAATTCAACCGTCACAACTTTTTGGATTTAGCAGTTACTTCAGTGCTTTCTCCCGTGTTGATATTCGAGTGGACTTGAAGATACCTGGTGGAGTGAACGCTTATGTGATCGATCTGCGTGGAGAGCGGCGCGCATAACTTGAACCATTCCGGGGAGTTTTGCAATTCATCCACAGTCCAGACACAATCCTATCACAACGCCAGAAGGCGAACTCCGATTTTTGCAAGCAGCCGAGGCACTGTTTCCGAAAGGTATGTGTAGACTATGTCAAACCCTTAGACGATCCCCCCGTTATCGTCGAGTCAGTCACCATCCCTGTCCTCGCTCAGAACGCCCCCACCCTCAGCTCCAAACTCTCACCATTCTTCCTCAATCTACTGTTCTCCTTCCTCCTCCTCACGTATTGGCGATCTTCCCAACAGGCTTCCCGACTAGTTTCACCATATCTTCAGCACCTCTTCCACCGATTTGTCCGTTTTGCTGGCACAGCAGGCCGCTCCTTCCGCTTCTACTGGCCCTCTCCTCTGAGGTCTAAAGGGCCAGGGCCCCAATGCCTTGCTCATGGCAGCAAAGCACGGAAAGGACCATCTCGACAAAGCAATGAGATATCTTCTCGATAGCGACGTGATAAGTGCTCCGATCCCATTTGACTCCTTGGCGTCCAGCATCCTGGTTACGAGCCATCCGTCCTTCTATCTCCTTCTATCAATCCAGAAGGCGCATGCTCTCCTCCCGTCTCCTTTGGATCTTCAACTTCAAGCACTACCTATCCCGACTCTCAATCAACCAGCAGTCTCGCTGTATCCTCTCCCAAATCCACCAACCCCAACTCCAAACTCGATCCTTCCGCCAACTGGCCTCCTGCCTTTTACCTCAATTGCACATCCCGCCTATGGCTTACCTATCGCTCCCAGTTTTCCATTCCAATCAGGGACATACGCTTGGGAGATTCCATTTCCGATAATTGGGAGGGCAGCGCTTGCCCCCTTCCTCCCACTTCCTTGTCCGCATCTGCTGGCAAGAGGACCTGGCCCTGCGGAGGTGAAAAATCCTGGAATACCGACTCGGGCTGGGGTTGTATGCTGAGAACCGGTCAGAGTTTACTTGCTAATGCACTCATCCATACCCAACTCGGTCGCGGTAATTAACCCACTCCTTTCCATACGTTTTCTGACCGTTTTCTTCTTAGATTGGATTGGAGAAGACCATCACGTCCACTGACAGGCCCGTTCTCCTCTTACTTGGGATCAGGCTCGGCATCGAGGGTGTTAATCCGATTTATTATGATAATATCAAGGTCTGTCTCCGTCCTTGTTTGTTTCAGCTCTTTAACCATTCAACTATTATAGAGACTTTATGAATTCCTGCAGTCGGTTGGCATAGCAGGTGATCGACCTGGCTCCTCCTACTATTTCGTAGGTTCACAAGCCGATAATCTTTTTTATCTCGACCCACATCATGCGAGGCCAGCCATTCCTCTAAGATCTCCACCGTCAGCTGCAGTGGTAGCAGCTCACGAACGAGGAGCTACGGCAGGTGATGATTCGGATGTCGAGAAGCAGCATTAGGTCCTACTTTTCGCCTGCTAAAAAAGAGAGAGTGGGACACTCCCACTCGCGTGCCGCCACCTCGACGACCACCTCGAGGTCCACGTCCTCGAGTGTCTCATCGGACCATTATATGCTATCAACACCGCCTCCTCCAGCACATGCACCCTTGGCTCCTTCACCTTTACAGCAGCGGTTTTCAAGTTCGAGTGCCGATTCCGGAGTCTCCTACTCGACAGCGAGTACCGGTCTTTCTGGTGACAGGAAGAGGATGACGGAGAGGGTGATAGGGTCGAGGTCGAGGTTGACGCCGAGGGTGAAGCAGACCCGAACGAGGATGTCAATGACAACGAACCATTTTTTGATACTCAAACTGTTCACTCAAGCCAAGGGAGGGGTAGTCGAGGAGATAGGAGTACAAGTGACAAGGGGAATAAAAACGAGGATACGGAGGATGATCCTGTTGGGCCGATCACTCCTGGACCCGGCTCCATGTTTGAGTTTGTGGATCGGCCAGAACCTGGAACTGCCAAGCCGAGGCTGAAAGAGGGTGATTCTGAGGGTGATGAAGGGCATGGTGATCGAGGAGGGTTTGGTGATAATGGCATTGAGGATGACTGGGCGGATCCGTTGGTTTTGGATTCGATCCCTGTGCCTGGTAGAGGGAAGGAAAGCTTGAAGGATGCGACTCCATCACCACCTTCACCATCTAATGTTCCGCCTCTTGCTAAAAGTCGGCCAGCCACGTCGGGATCTTCGAAATCATTGCCCACCAAAATCAACCTCATCTTTGATTCCGAAAGTGAAAATCAAGTCCAAGAAGGAGCAGCCGGTCCCCGTTCCTGGAGTCGTCATCCCGACTAGTTCCTTTGCTCTGTCGTTATCGTCGTCGTTGGCCAGGAAAAACAATGTGGACCGCCCTTCGAGTTGTTTGATAGAAGTCTGGGACATCGAGAAGGCCGTTTTGGTGGAAACATACGTGACTAGGACGGGGTCTGCGTCAGATCCCGTATCGGAGCTCCTGTCTGGCGGGACTATAGGACAGGAAGTGGAGACCACTGCTGCTGTTGCGATTTCGGCTCTCGTTCGTTCTTCTCAGGACAGTGGGACATCGGATGACTTTGGCGATACGGCTGCTCCTCCTTTGGATGTTCCTCATCCGCATTGCGACATTCGAGCTATGGTCGTTGGATCGGATTTTGGAGTATATATCGCTCATCAGCGGCCTGAGTTTGGCGAGTTGGACATGATTCCGGGGTCATTGTCTCGGTCATCTGGAAGGGGCTTCATAGTTACTGGTTCGGAAGATGCAAAGATCCGGTTGTGGGATCTAGCCATGTGGCTTCCTTTGTCGAAACCTGGTCCCTGGTTCCACCAAGCGGTTCTTCAACGAGGGCATCTCAGCGGATATCGCTGATCACACACAGTCAACAGCAGCTTTTGAAGAATCATCAAGATGTTGTAACTGCTCTGACGTGTATAGATTCGCCTTTCAGAGGAGGGATTGTTAGCGGTGATCGTGCTGGTGTAATTAAGGTCTGGAGGGTAGAACAGATAAACCAATGATCTTGGAACATCTGGCATTTGTATTCTAACCTTTGCATCCAATTTGTATTAGGCATTGTGATCAGAACATCATGTCAAGTTGATGTTGGAAATAGAGGACAGGAATATTGTGTGTGGCAGTTGAATTTGAAGCTCTTTTGAGCCGATGATCGTTGGATGATCGAGTGTCTCGTTTTGTTTTTCGACCAAATCGGAATCACGTTGAGGTCTTGATAACTCAAATTAACAGTTCTAGCAGGTAGACGAGATCATGGCGAAGAAGTCGACTGCGGCGAGGTCGAGGAGCTGCACGCCTCCAGAGCATACCCGGGCCAATACGCCGACTTTATCCAATCTCCCTCTAGTCACAATTACATTCGCACGGATCCACTCTAGGTTGACAGTGAAGGTGCAGTTTCATGCAGTTTCATGACCGAGCAACTCGGCAACAAAAACATTCCAGATCTTTTATTTTTCATCCCCAGCGCGCCACCTCTCATCTTTCTTCGAATCTGCCGCGTTTGTGGCGAGGGACATGAATCTCCTTCTTTAATAGCATCCGAGTCAGAGACCCAGCTATGTAGACGATTTTTTGGGTAATTTCATTCTGCAACTGCACATATACACGTTCTATACTCGTCGCGTTCTAGGAAATTTTGCCACATCCATATGATCTACAACCCTCGAAAAATGAACAAGCAGCTGACGTCCTCACGGTGGCAATGGAAATTAGACGAGCTTGTTCTCCAAGCTTCTGGACTTCTTCAATGCGACGAGTTGGTTGACAACAGTGTCCAGAGGCAGAATCGTTCCCCGGGCTTTCGTACCAGTATCGTCACGATTACGAACGTTGACCGAGCGCGCATCCAATTCTTCTTGGCCAACCACTAGAAGTTTGTAAAGTTTCATTTAGCAAGAGTGGGAGGTTAAAATAAATTAACGTTTACCCAATATGAAGTTGTATTGTGCAATTTCGCCGTTGCGAATCTTCTTTGGAATGGTGTTATCTCCGTTGTCAACGTCAGCGAAAAGACCAAGAGAGTTCAGACGGTCGACTATTTCAGCGGCGTACTCTTTCTGTTATGTGGTTTCGTCAGAATGGCCAAAAGAATTCAAATCGAAAAAATTGACGCACATAAGGAGTGGCCACGGGAATCACGACGACTTGACGGGGAGAGAGCCAGAAAGGCCATTTCCCAGCAAAATGTTCGCAAAAAAACTTTCTAGACTACCCAAAATGGCTCGATGAATGATGACTGGACTCGTCTGAACTGCCTCGTCTGATGATCGATATTCAAACCTCTCGGGTAGATGGAATTCGAGCTGGATAGTCGCACACTGGAAGGAGCGACGAAGGGCGTCCTTGATCGTGATGTCGATTTTGGGACCATAAAATGCGCCATCTCCAGGGTTGAGGTTCCATTTTCCAGGGTAGTGTTTGTCCAGGTCCAGTGTGAGTTGCTATACCGGTGAAAAATAAGTAGGGAAATAAATGAAACGAAGGAGGGGACGGATACCGCTTCAGCTTGGTTCCAAGTCTCAATTTCACCCAAATGATTGTCTGGACGCGTGGATAGTTCCAGATATTCGAACCCAAAAAGTCCATAAATATGTTGCATAAAATCAAAGAGTGCGACTATTTCTTCCTCGATCTTTGAAAGAGTTATGTAACATTAGCTTTGAGATTGAAGCTGACATACAAAGAATGACATTACCTGAGAAGGCATGCAAAAGACATGTGTATCATCTTGCACGAACCTCCTCACCCTTGTCAAACCCGTCAACGCGCCACTGGCTTCGTTCCTGTGGATGATACCAAATTCGGCCATTCGAATCGGAAGTTCTTTGAAACTGCGATCGCGTGAATCGAAGATAAGGCAGTGACCAGGGCAGTTCATGGGTTTCAAAGCCCACTTCTCCTTTTCGATATCTAGAACGAACATGTCGTCTTTGTAGTTCTTCCAATGTCCGGAAGTTTCCCAGAGTTTGGAGTTGAACATGTTAGGTGAGATGACCAGATGACATACAGATTGTTGACATTGGTTCACGTGAAGGTCAAAGGAACAATGCCTTACCTTCTTGATACCCACGTTTAAAGTATTCCGACTATAAAAATCTCAGAAAAGAGCGTTCCCAGAGACATAGAAGGTACCAACACGCATGAGCTCGACCAACGTATTGTATAATCGCGTTCCGTGAGGAAGGAAGAAGCAACTACCAGAATTCAGATCATTGAAGAAAAATAGTTCTTGGTCCTTTCCAATCTTGCGGTGGTCTCGTTTAGCTGCCTCAACGAGGAAGGCTTTGTAATCGGTGAGTTGTTTCTTGTCGGGGAAAGAAATGCCGTATATGCGTTGCAGAGTGTCACTGTTCGAGTCTCCCAGGAAGTAAGATGCGGAATTCTAGATGTGCCATCAAGATGACGCTCAAAGGGCGGAAGAGTAGTCACTGACCATGAAAGCTTTGATATTGCCAGTGTGAGGGTATGGGGACCAATGCAGAGATCGACCATGGTCCGCAGCGATAAACAGTAGTAGAACCACCATCTGGAACTTTCGTTTGGATGAGATATTGCTTGTATTTGTTACACTGTGCTGTCGTTACGAACAAGTCTGAAAGGGATGGGGTGAAAATCGTACATTGAACATCTCAAGCAGCTTCTCTTTCGAAATTACCAAACGCTCAGATTTTTGCTTGTCCTTAACGGCACTTTCAGATAACTTCTCGAGAGCTGGGTAATCTGCGTTGGTTACTGGTCTTGGAGGCGTAAGATTTTGTCGGAAGGGAAGTTGAAGGTTGGCATACCTATCCAAAATGGCCATCTCATAAAACAACCCATCATCCGTTGGAGGACCGAGACATAGGTGGCAGCCATAATGTCGTTCCGCAGCCTCTACGAGTACGTGTGCTGATGAGTGCCAAAAGACTTTCTTCCCTGACGTGCGCGAGAGGGTTGCAGCTGTTCAATCAATCGGAGTGGCCACCCGTACCTCCAAGGGGTGTCCAGACGACGTTGCCACAGGCTTTGGGTCCTTTTGCTCCTTCGTTTTCTTGTTTGTAACTTCAACAAAGGTATTAGGTGCAGTGCTGGTAACTGTGCTGGCTGGGATGACGAGTGTGGGGGATGTGCCATTGCTAATGCTCTGGTCAAGCGTGGTGCAAATACAGGTCGTGTGCAGCAGCGAAAAGACGATATGGATACGTGATGAACTTGAGGTAGTAGAATAGAGTGGAGGAGACTCATCCAAATCGATCGAGTCACGTTGGCAAACTGAGATTAAACAATGATGGCATAAACATCTCAACTTCACGACCGAAAGCTGGGAAATGCGACACACTCGTATGTACAGGTGTCTTGGACCATGCTCCCAATATTGAGCTTAGAGGTGTGCAGCGCCTCCCTTCCGACCTCCTGAAGCGCACCGCCCTTTCAGCAGATGCAACCGAATCTCCGGACATTCCTCCCTTTCCTTCCTCCATTGCTCAAGGACGGTCTCTAAGTCTTGTTCATCCCATTTGACGGGAGTGGTAGATGTACCGGAAATGACAGATGAACTGGTTGAAAGACGGCAATTGGACGACGCAACAGACGCAGGACGAAATGACGACCCATTAGAAGATGCAACTGAAGCTGGGCGACCAGTGTTCATATTCTCGACTGAAGGGCGGTTGGACTGGGACACTGACGTGGCAGAAGGCACGTTCTAGTTGACAGCTGTGGCACTAGACGGAGCACTAGGGTTTGTTTGCCCGGGCGAACTGACGGCGTTGAGGTTGAGAGAGCTGGCGGTCAAACCTCCTCCCATTCAGGACAGACGTATTGCAGTTGGCAAGCTTAAACCGAGGATGAAGTGTTCCTTTGACCGGTAGCCTATAGCACTTCTGGACTTACAGAAAGGTGACCGATTTCGAAGATGGCAGTTGAAATCCGTGTGGTTTGCGTCTTTTCCTCCTTGAGACTTTCTGACCGTCCCAGAGCTACCTATATCCTTCTGGCTCCTCTTGTCGCTGGCCCCTTTCATTTACTTCTTCTTCACCATCCCGTCTTTCTTCTTCTTTTCCTTCACCACCTCATCCTTCTTCCTTATATCATTCCCCTTCACTCTCAGCCTTCCTGTATCCTCTACTATTTCCTGCGCTGTCGAGGCCTTCGGCTGAGGCCAGCTAGCCATCGTTGCCAGAGACCGCATGAAACAGATTGCACGAAGGGCAATTGAATCGAGCTTATTATCTTCCGGCTGCCAGGAGGGGCAAGAAGACCCCCAACGGTGGGTGTCGCGGAACGGAAGAAGATGCTGGCGGAAGGGTGGCGGAGTGAGCGCGTTCTGGGACGGGTTCTGGGACGGGTTCAGGCTCTGGTTCGGTGAGTTGAAATGTCGGAGCTTGAGCTTGAACAGGTGGGATGCCTGAATTAACACTAGCCCAGAGTCGAGCGAGTTGACACGGCCTCGAGATTCCTGAGTTGCCTTCAATGGGCCCGGAGGAGAAATCTGGACACCCTTCAATCGGTCAGTGATTCTGAATGTAGGTGCAGGAGCTAGAATGACGGATGGGTCAATTGGAATCGCAGAAAACTGAATAAGATAGACATACATTTAGCACTTGTACCTAACCTATTTTTTTTTCGCTTCGTCTTCTCCTTCAAATCCTTTCCACCCCGACCAATGCTCCACCATTTCCTCTCTTCACCAGCCTTGACTTTGAGCAATGCTGTTCCCCTGAGATTCTTCCAACAAGTTGGCTCTTTCCGGAACTCTCAAGACTGTACAACACGAAGACGTGTTGAAATTCACCTTCCGAGTTGAAATATCGATGTATCTTCTTAAGGATTTCATCTCGTCCTGTAAATGACGCAACTGGAAGCGGTCAGAGCTTGCGGTCTTTGGCGTGTCGACTTGATGACGATTCAACTTGACCCCTGGGAGAAACTGGGGCGACAAGATTGAGTCAGTATTTCTATTCAAATTTATACTAGAGATTTTGCGTACTGAGTCGGTCGATCGATATCTACCCTCGGAACTCTGATCACGTTCACCAACAAGCCGAGCTACGCATCGACCTCTGTCCTGTTCGTATATTGCGTCGTATAAACCTCAACTAGGCTTCTCCCACTAGGGAAACTCTTGCATCTCCATGATCGACGTTTAGTTGAAAATGTGTTCGGGAAGTGTGCACCGCGGCATCGTGTGTAGCTTCGCAATCAGCAGTGATTGCCCTAAGTGCATCGGCCGCATTTGTTGGTATGGCCAGTAGGAATATTGTCTTCTGCGTTTTCGACATCAAGTTGGGGACTAGCATTTTTTAGTCTACCGCACTGGCAACCTTGTCCCACCCAACACCATGAAGATTGAGACGCTCTCTCGGAGGAGAGGTCGTGGAGGCAGCGGTATGCATGGCATGAGGGAGGGCTTATGTCAGTATTCTGAGGGAGCGGCGGGAGGCTTTGGGACGGAGGGGTTTGTCCCTCAGGCTATTAAGTTTGATGCAGTGAAGAGGTGGTGTTGTAACCCATGGAGGACAGCGGCAGCCCGGGGATTGCTTTCTGGCTTTGAGCAGGGTAATTGTATGTCTCAAATTTGCAGTCTTTGGTGATCATCTGTGGCGTCAGTGAGTTGCGTGGTGCGGAAGGAGAAGATAAAAAATGTACTGGAGGATGGCGAGATGGGCAGCTTTCCACGCGTCGATGCGGGTTTTGAGACCATACCGCCCTGGGCAGCTCCGTAATCCCGTCTAGCCTAGCCTCTCCCTCGTCGCCTGAGCTTTCCAGCCTGGGAGAGATTGGGGCTGTTGGGGCTCGCAGATTAGCCGGAGAGGGTTGAGGAAGCAAATGTAAATCCGTTGGTGGCAGGTGGAATGCGTCGAACTGCAGTAACGTTACAAAGGACCATGAAAGAGGTGAAACAGTATACGCACTCGGTTGATGTCGTTCGAGGGCTTGGCACTCTCTTTCCAGTCTCCTCTTTTTACGATTCGTCTCTCATCGACTGTAAGGTGTATATGCAATAAGTAAATCTCCTAAGTTAATAGAAAAGAAAGTTACCTTCCACCAACACCAGACACCCTCTTCGTCTGCTTTGCGACGCTTCGTTGCGATGATGACCTCATAAGATCGTTTCCGAGAGGCGAGATCCAACATCTTGTCCCTCCGTTTGGTCATCTCATTTTGCAGGAACTGCATTTCTGGATGGACGGCTAAAGAAGTATAGTTACATAAATTACAAGCAATTAAAGACACACAACTCACAAGCTTTCACCATTGATGCCTCCCAGGCCAGGATGTCCATTTTCTCTACATACACCCTTTCTCATGGCGAATTTGAGCTCCATAGAGGCCAGTATGTCCAGGGCTTCAGCCTGATGTACGGGCTGAAGTTCAATTTCCTGGTCTTCAAGATCTCCGTCGGGCAAAGGTTCTTCCTCGTTCTCCTCCTTGTCATTCTCATTCTCGTTATCATCGTTTTCATTCTCGACTTTGTTGGTATCGAGATCTTGGTCCTGGTCTTCGTCACCCTCACCCTCCACTTCAGGATCCGCAGGCTCATCGTCTCCTTCAGGGTCTTCTATAGGCTGTGCTTCTTCGTCTTGCTGGGACACTTCTTCCTCGGCCTTGTCCTCCTCTGCGTCCAAACCAGCATTTTTTTCCGCGTCGTTAAGCTCGTCCACGTCCGCATCCACGTCCATTCCCTCGGGATCGCCATTAACAGCTTCTACAACAGGTTCATCGAGAATGTCCAATGCGGTATCGATGTTCAGGTCAAGGGGGAGCTGGCTGACCATACTGGCGGTTTTCCAAGCCGCCTCCAATCATCCGAAAGTTTTTCGGATTTTGGTGGTGCACGTCGCGTGGATCTCCTGTTCCTGTAGGCGGGTTAAGCTCTTCGTCCCTATCAAAGTTGACGGGTGAGGAGGTTCTCGTTGATGCAGCCGGGGTAGCTTCGACTCCGGATGATATATGCGTGGCCAATAGAGGAGGTCCATGCACGGCTGACTTTCTGGCAGTCGACGGTGAGGCGGTTGTTGTTGTATTCTTTGAATCGGGGGAGGTTTCGGTGCTGTTGTCGATGGCGTCGGCAATGAATGATCTTCCTCTCCGTATTGATGGGTGAATTTGATACATAATTTTTGCTGATCAATAGTGGAGTCGAGATCAGCAAAGAAAACAAAGTTGTGTTCGGATGTCAATTCTGAAGAGTATCTGAAAGGGCGCGTCGTGGAGCCAGAAGTATAAGAGGTGGGATAAGGATACGTCGGGTTGCATTGCGACAAAGGATCCGAAGGACCGGAAGGCGTGAGTCCCAAGTTTAAGCGCGCAACTGTGGGAGGCAGTGAGACGGTGTCAATTGTATCCGAGTTGAATGAATCAACTGTCTACTGCAATGGTGCCGAAGAAATCGCAACCTTTACGAGGATTATGCAGTCATTCCTGGCTCTTGACCCCTCTCAAAGGCCTTGTGCGGTGGAATCCCTGCTTGACCCTGGGTTTGAGGATATCTCATAGAATCGACAGCCCGATGCAGGCACATAGGGCGCAATTATTAACATTATAATTACTGTTTCAAGAGACGATAAAGCGGTTGTGGTCTTCACGGGATCGACAAGAGCCTTGAGTAAAACAGGTGTAAGGGCTTGAATTTCTGGATTGTTGATGACCTAGAGCCATTGTCGTCCGGGTTCGCTAGCGAATCCGGGACGAAATAAACTAGAGACAGTGCTATAATTGTCTTAGGTCAGTAACCTCAATCTGATTGATTGATTGCTACAAACCTCTCGCTGAGGAGATACTTGACGAAGTAAAGAGGTGCTTCTTTAGCCTTGCCGCTGTCCGGTGCGGATGTCGTCCCTTCCGGCATGTAAAGAACATTTCTCTTGCTAATATCCCAACGAAGGACTTGCCGCTTGACGAGCAGATACCGCAACACTGCTAACATGTGAGTCCTAAAATATTGTCAATAGAGATCATAGTACCTTCCAGGACGTCGAACATGACCTCCAACATCCCCCTCAAGGTCGAAATACTCATGATGGGGCTTCCTGATTGTCGTAGTCCCATGCGATGTTTTACTCTGCATACGCCAAGGGACTCAGGAATCTCGACCAATTCGTGGCAGACGGCTTCTACCACCAGGCACCTTCCCTAGACTGCGGACGTGGTTGGTGAGGATGGTGTACTCGTCAAATCGCGCATCCGGTCGGCAAAGTTGGTCCTTGACCACCGTCAAAACTTTGCCGTTGACCCAAATATCTGAGTGTGGATTACGGAGGATATGGGTGCGAGATCCAGATAAATTGGTGGCTTATATCGGAGAGAAACCGTGACAGTCCAACCCCTCGTCTGTTTCGACGCCATCGACTTGAGTCTTGATCGACATCCGAACAGAGTACTCCACGAAGTCTTTCTCGAAATTGGGAACCATCGCCATGTAAGATGCATCCCCGAAATGTCCGGGGTCGTAAAGACGATAGAAAATGGCAAACATCAATTGTGGGTCGGTCCAATCGGCAGACAAGCGGTATAGGCCTGTTTCTCCTGGTATCCTCTGCTCTTTCCTGCACACACATCTTCATCACCAGCGAGACGGATTATGGCCAGAGCGTGGTATCCTTGTCCCCCCAATGAATGTCCGGAAAGTCGGTAATTGGATGACGCAACGGACACAGGACGAAGTGACGACCCATTAGGGGATGCAATCGAAGCCAGGCGACCGGTGTTTATATTCACGACTGAAAGTCGGTTGGACTGGGACACTGATGTGGCAGAAGGCACATTTGAGTTGACAGCCACGGCACTAGACGGAGCACCGGGATTGGTTTGCCTAGGGGAGCTGACGGCGTTGAGGTTTAGGGAGCTGGCCGTCGAACCTCCTCCCATTCGGGGCAGACACATTGCAGTTGGCAAGCCTAAACCGAGGATGGCGTGTTTCTGTGAGACCATGGCCTTTAACACTTCTGGACTTGCAGAAGGGTGACCGATTTCTCGCTCGAAGTTGAAATCCGTGTGGTTTGCGTCTTTTCGCCCTCGGTAGACTTCCTGACCGTCCCTGAGCCTTTCTTTTTCCTCTTTCCTTTCCCCTCTCTCTCGACCTTCCATTAGAGCCATCTTGTCTCAGCGGGTGGCTGTCGTAGCATCTACGGTTCTCACAGACACAGTAAAATATATTCCGACCAAGTGCATCAAAGACGCTACCTGGTGGCCGAAATAAAATTTCGCTGTGTCGTGGTGTTCCGGTTGCGAGAGGAAGGGTGGTAACATGGTATACCCCTCAGTCTCATGGTTCGTGCGAGGGGTCGACAACGAGTGGTGTCCCTTAACATTAGACCGATGTTTTGAGAAATAATTCAGCAATGATGATGAATGCAGAGATTGATAAATGTGGGTAGTCCGTTCGGTCATAATTAATTGCAGTTGTGGGAGGGGGGGGGATGAGATGATAGAGAACCTGTCCTAGCAGGCACGAGCTCGTGTCGCAACCGCCTGACACATTAACCATGAGTATTTTGATAAAAATATGCTGCTGTCAGACGGGTCCACCGAGTGCCAGTTGGAGAACGCGAGTGTTGCTGAACCAGCACGGTTCAGCATGAGAGCCTTGTTGACGTTGCGGAGCCGGTGAACTTCATGACCCTTAAGTTGGACCTTCAGTTGTTCCTTGACGGCCTCTAGGTACTTGATATGGCTGACGGCTATTTGCAGAAACATGAGTATAAAGAATTGATAATTGAGGAATGGGATGCATACCACAGTCAAGGATGGAAACTTTGCTTGCCTTCTGGTTGGAGCCAGGGAGGGTTTCCTTGAGACGAGCTTAACCTTCCCTGAGCTCGTCGTGTTTTCGCTGCTCGGACTCGATGCGCTGTTTACGAACAGTTTTGCGGCGGGAGTCAGGAGAAGCATCGGTAGAGGCAATGGAACCTCCAGGTTTGAATTCCTCGTCGTCAGACTCATCATGAGTAGTAGATCTCGAAGCCTTGCGCCTGTGGGCAGCGCAAGTGGCGGGCCTGTTGGCGGGGACGGCGATGGGGTTAAAGCGTTAAGATCGGGGAACGGATGCGTAACTGGGAGGGGAGTGACCTCCACTGCTTCGGCTAAGTCGGCTCGATGGGAGAGCATGGGAGGGCAATTCCGCGTCACTGAGATTGTAGGTCAACATCGGAGGGGAGATATACTGCTGAGCTCGGTGGGCGGTGATGGGGGAGCAGCGAAGGACGGAGAAGAAAAGTGTACTCAGGCAAGTTGACAGACGAGATGTCCATTGGCGACATGGTTTGGGGGGACTAAATGGAATGTGGCGTGAGGTGAGTTGTAGGGCGCTGATGGATTGAATTCACGACCGCCAAGATCGGTGGGTGAATTAGACGGGTAGAGGAAGTCGACGTGAGGCATAGAAATGGCCGATGACCTATACCATTTGGAACAGCGTCGGTACAGGGACAGGTAGGAGCAGGGAACTTTTGGAGAAGGAATATTTGATTGGAACTGAGGCTGCAGCGGTTGGGGGGACGATTGATGTTGATGTGAATTAGCGGCCGACACGGTTGGGGGGTCGCGTACTACCACCGCCTGAGGAAGTCATCTGGGGACCCGGGGCGGACAGTTGCATTTTCTTTAGGTGTTGGGGAATGGCCAAGGGAATGGAGGATCATAGAATGTCTCAATAATCTGTGCGACATTTAGCCCCTTTCAAAATGTACAAAAACAAGCGTACCCTCATCGATAAGCTGCCGGTCACGTTCCTCTGCACTGTCTGGTACGACGGGTGGCATATCATCGACGTCGAATTCCCATCGTTCCTCCAGCCTATCCGACCTTCTGCCTCCTCAGCCTCATTCAGAGCTGTCTCGTCGATCCAAAAAAACATGTCCTCCTCAACCATAGCGCATACAGACAGCGTGTGGCCTTCGAAGTGTCGTCAGTGGCTTGTCTACAATCGATGTTGGCCAAATAGGAGCTTCAGTAGGCATAATGAATTTGGAAGGATAAGATGAGATTGGAGGTTGGTAAGGGTTCTGCAAAATGTGGTGAGCATCACTAGGAGGTAATCAAGGTAATTACTTACATCAACTAGGTCTTCCCAGTGATGGTCAATAGCCTTCTGCCGCTCCAACATTGTCTCGATCTCTTCGCGTATGAGGACGATTCTATCCTTTGGTCATATGATAGGCTCGGGACGACCACCATCGTTCGTTCTAAGTTTGAGGCCAGGACGACTGAAAAAGCTAAGTAATGAAGAATCACCAAATACAAGAACCTTACATGGGATCCAGCTTCTTCACCGGCCGCTCCTTGTCTACCAGAAGCTCTTCATCAAGCTTGTCATTCAAGACGGAACTTGCAGTATTGCCTTCGATCTCGAGAATAAAATTCGATGTGGAGGCGAGCCAACTTGTCTGATGACGTTACTTCCGAAGCTCTCGTTTCCCGAACGGACTTGCTCTCTCGTCGTCGGGAACAGACGTAGTCATTTAGCGTGTCTGACCCATCGAAATGACGACGGAGGAACGAGCTCCAGTGTGTGTCGAAACGGCAAGGAAGGAACGGGCCCTCCTGTGTGTCGAGGCAGAGACGTTCCTGCTCGCAAAGGAGGGACAAGCCCTGCGTGCGTCGAAACAGTAGGGACAAGCCCTCCTGTGTGTGTCGAAATGGAAAGGAGGGACGAGCCCTCCTGTTCGTGCTTGTACAACAGAGAGTTGAGAAGGTGAGCGACGGGGGGTGGTGCCAGGCAGAGAGCATGTGGATGAAACGGAAGACCTCTCTGCTCACGTTTCGAGCGACGGAGGGGTGGTGGCCGTTGCATTAGTTAGGACAGTTGTATTCGCCTTCGTTTTCAAGGGCTGTGATGATCCTGGGCATCAATTAGTTAGGGTGGAACACAAAACAAAAAATGCACACCTTTGTACGCCCACACCTTCCTGTATCTCCGATTTTGCGGCGGTCACTGGTGGTGAGCTGATGGGCAGTCGACCTAGTGGTGATGATGGTGAGCAGAAACCCTCGAAAGAGCGCGAAAGCTCGTTTCGAGGGTGGTAGTTGATGCCTAACACTCTGACTGGCCGACTGCGCCTTGTAGTCAGGTCTCAGGATGTCAGAACGTTATCATACGGACTAATCCTAAAATATCTCCCCACACACTTGACATGCTTGACAGCTCACACGCCAGAAGGCTAAAATTTTCAATCCGAAACTCACCCGCGGACAAATTGTCACCTGCATTGATTGGGATTCCACCAAATTTCGTTACTTCATTGACCACTGTACCCATCACGACAGTTCCTATTCATACCTCAAAGTTGTCAACTTCAACAAAGACCACTTCTATCATGAAGGACACTCGATTCGACCTCCGTTTATTCTTGCTGTTCCGAACGAATACTGCAACGTCCCAATGCACCAAGGTTCTCCAGTCGAGGTTAGACGACGCTGAAGCACAGAGGAAAAAAGATATGGAGTAGGCTGAAGCTCAGAGGAAGAAGGATGCAGAAAACGCTGAAGCGCCGCGGCAGAGGGGCCGCAAAAACGCCCCCGAGGACGCACAATGCACCTCACAGCTCGTAACTGAGCTGCTCCGACACGGAGCCGATAAAGAAAGGAACACAGACCCAGTACGTGTACACCTCACCGCAGCCCCTATCCAAATGACACGGAGCTTGCAGTGTCAAGCACAAGGCCAAAAGCGGAACACCTCTATCAAGGTACGTCCTGCTTTCCGATGTTTAATCTCTGCTTAACCATTTCACTGCAGAGATTCCCGCATTCTGTTGGCATGGCAGGAAGTCGACTGGGTTCATTATACTATTTTGTAGGCTCCCAAAGATTTCTTCTATTTTTTAAATAATATGCATTTCATTTATAGTTACAACACGACCACGACGAGGAGGGCGAACTCTCCCTCATCTTCAAAATTTGATGTGGCGAGGACCTCCCTGCGACGTCGTTCCTATTCCGCGATGATGGGGCACACGCCTGCTTGTCGCGTATTGGAAGACGTCGTCATCGCCACCAACCACCAACATTTGTTCATCATCACCGTGCGTGGTTGTAGAAGGTACGCCTGCCATTTTTATTTATTTAACTATTCTAACAGCGTTGACAGCGCGGCGACACGCAACGGAAATCCCCCCGTCATTTCTCTTTCAACGTGAACGATGAGGTCATTCGCATCGTTCTTTTTGAAGCAAACGAGGGGGAGCTTCCCTCATTCGTGTATTTGCCACAGCGAGGAATTTCCTCATCGTTTACCTTTTTGTACTCAATAACATTTATAATATATTTGGTTATTTTATTACTGGGGCCAGGGTCAATTGGCCCGACCCTGTTGACTCATGGACAACGTAGTTGCAGCTGCTATTGCAGGACCCTGTGTTAATCACTATTGCCTACAGGGTCAAGGTCGCGATGTGAATGGGGGATTCGACAGTTCGTAGCTAGGTCATGGTTGTTCGGAATGCGTAGCTGCTGTTGATGTAGAAGCAAGGTGAGCAGCATGGACGTGGCGCAGACGCCCTTTGGCAGCTCGACAAATAAACTGTAAAAATAAATAAATTCCTTCTTATAAGGCACGTTCAGACCAAGGCAAAGGGGGCCGCCGTGAAATGGAAGGTACAGGAGCTGGAGCCGAGCCCAGGGATATCAAGCATTGTGAAAAGATAGTGCAAAACGGAAGAAACAGGATGGATCCTCTACTAGTACAACTGCATGTCAAAGGCTTGGCTTCAAGTACCCGTGACCGCAATCTGATGGTAAGTCAACGTGCCCTACAAATATGTGCGGCAGATAATACTGATCCTACCCACTATTCATGTCCGGGTTCGCTGGCGAACCCGAGAAGTAATAAAGTAACGTACTACTGTACAAGTTTCGAACTACTTCTGTTATCACGACTCGACTTCTTTGACTTCGAATTCAGTTCCATTTCCTGGCGCTTTCGTTTCTTCAAATTGCCTTCACGGTTATTCTTTGCAATGTCGTCGATCGGCCACGCCAGATCTGGATCATCAAGGTATTTCACTATGGTCTTGACAAGCCATCCCCGTTCGTGAATCAATTTCTGACGCGCTTCATATAGAGCGGCTGGGTGATCCACGAGGGCATCGGCAAAGTCGGGCTTGAATTTCATGTTCTCATATCTGGCAAGAACAGCCTCCGATGGCAGTTCCTCGTAGCGAACGGAAAAGGTATTTCGGAGATCCTTGATAAGATCGTGTGGCAGTCGAAGTTGAGTGCGTCGGCACGGCCATGAGATACGAGGAAGTTTGACTTCAGGTCCCCTCCCTCTGCGACATTATTAGCAACAGTTGTGTAGTCGAATATTTCCAAATAGGTATCCAATTTTTGCGATATCTGACTGTGCTTGGTGTAAAGCAATCCAAGGTAGAGGAGAACATAGAAGGCCGATTCCCGATCATCCTCTACTCCCTGATTCGAGTGAGGTTCAGATAGAAGTTTCGCCGATATAAATTGCCATGTACCCTGAAGATAAGCTCAACAAGTAAATAAAAAAATGCAGAAGAAAACACACACACTGTTCGCTTCAGTCGACGAGCAGCCACTTCATGATTACGAAGGTTAACGCAGAGATCCCAATCAATCAACAGACCTTCCCCTTCAGTCGTGATAATGATATTCCCTGCACTGATATCACGATGAAGAATACGGGCATCAAAGAAAGCACCATGTGCTGCAACAGACAGAATGTGTATTCAAAGCAAAAAGTAGTCATAGGATGAGCCTCTTTACCTTCCATCGCATGTGCAATAGAGCGCACAAACTTGAGTGCAACTCGCTGAATGTACTTATGTGGACCGTCAGTTCTTTCCTGTTTGCATCGCAAAGTTTCTTCAGCGCTGTTGCAGCACATTGGCACAGTGCAGGATCTGGCAGTGCAGAAACAACGTAAGAGAGTGCAGTAAGAAGTAAATTCGATTCATCTGCGAGATGTGACGACGGAGTGTAGATCGAAAACCATGAGGAGACTACTACTGATCCGCTGCTGAATAATTACATTTGACCCCCTCGAGTTGGCTTTGTCAAACAATTTTCAAAACAATAGATGTAATGCTATGAAACAGTAGATGTGGTGTTATAAAACAGTTGCTATAAAACAGTAGTTGTAACGTCTAAACAATATGGTAAATCTTCACATAAGGAATCAAGAGGGAGAAAGGTTTGAGAGATGAAACATGGATTAGAGTTAGTAGTCATTGCTCTAGGCTCTAAAAATAATTCAGTGGAGGTGAAAAAAATTGAAAGAAATTCATATACAATGCAAGGTTCCACCAATCCTTACACATTTTCTGCAGGAATTCTTGGTGTTCAGCATTTTTGAGGCCTGCCAAAATGGTTGCCCATATAGGCTTGTCTTCTAATACGCATAGGTCCCTTTGAATTTCTTGCCCTGTCGACCACTCCTTAAGGCAACTGTAAATCTATCATAGATCCAGGTGAATAGACGAAAAGAAAATGAGATCCAAATTACTAGCGTGAAAGCATAGGCAATATGCTCATATTGGAAACAATTCCCTAAAAGTAGAGAGACACGCCGACGATTTGGGGTTTTAAAAAAGATCAATTGAAGGATCTCTAAACCACACGGGTGGTTCCAATAACCCAGTTGGCTCTACAAAAGTCTATCGTAAGTTAATTTTGAATAGAACAAAAGTCCTCACAGTGGCATCAGCTGGACAATTCATAAAGGCGGCGTTATGGTCGTCGTTGAACTGTAAAAGTTGATTCACTTTTTGACTTAAGTCTATAGCGCTCGCTGTGGGAGGTTCCACCAAGATAGGGTATTGAGCCCGGATGATAACCCTGGCATCCTTCTTGGAATTGCTCCTTTTCGAGCAAAGAGCACCATGAATCTTTAGAGTGGTGTCAGAAAGAGAAGAGATTAGTGAGAATATTTAAAACCTACAACTGTTCTTATGCCATGGTTATCTTGACACATGTCTGGAAATTCATTCCTTGCCAGAGAGATAGCATCATCAAGAGGAGGATTCACCGCGACATCACCGAATGAAAGAAAAAAGAAACCAGCACGTAAACAAATCCCTACAAAGTAATCTCTAGCGGCACAAATTGCTCGCCATTGATATGAACCACGGTCCGCATATGTGCCAATGGAAGGTTTTGATTTTTTTCCTTTTGGCAAATCAGCAACAAGGGAAGAAGAAAGCGGAAAGAAAGTAGGTGCCTAAATCCGATCAGAATTTTTAAGTAGAATCAAATTCAATGAACAGTAACGACTTACAGGGAAGACTTTGCCAGCCGAACGCAATTCAGAGTAACTCTTTGTCTAGAATGCAATATCATCTGAACAGAAACAGATTAAATGAACAGCGACAACTTACCATTCCAAAAAAGTCAAGGCTTTCCGGGAAAACTCCACCCGCCAAAGGCAATTCAGAGTAATCGTTTGTCTAGAATACAATATCATCTGAATGAAAACAAGTTCAATGAACAGCAACAACTTACCGGGAAAATACCGCCCGCTGAAGGCAATTCAGAGTAACCATTTGTCTGGAATGCAATATCATCTGAACAGAAACAGATTAAATGAACAGCGACAACTTACCATTCC
>Ga0307517_10004011_pt1 | contig 22797 bp, 13 predicted proteins | sample 23_EM_MG_FD_194515 | JGI IMG/M metagenome (GOLD analysis project Ga0307517, IMG submission 194515) | Populus trichocarpa ectomycorrhiza microbial communities from riparian zone in the Pacific Northwest, United States - 23_EM | ecosystem: Host-associated > Plants > Roots > Unclassified | place... | reverse complement strand
AGGTTTGTCTATCGCTCACTATCAGCTTTCATAGTTCTAGTTGGCTGCACACCTGCAGCAGGTGGGATCCAGTAACAGCTTACAGAAAAAAAGGTCCACCTTCATTCTGCCAAAGGAAATGGGAAAATGGTCGATTATTTCATCAGGGCCAAATATCCAGATATAAAACTCATCCATTGGAGCTTCCTCGATTGGGGCCGTTGTCATCGCCTTAGGTGTAAATAAAGGAGAGGCGGCAAAGGTAGACGGCAGTAGCAACAAGATGGTTATGGTATGAGATTCTTGTGAGTATCTAAGTGGAGGATAATTACATAGCATAATTACCAACCTATAAATAAGGGTTATAATCCGGAATCACCTTTAATCACTCGGAACGGCACTGAGTGCCTTCGTCACTGCATGGTATTCAAGTAGTAGATCCTGACCTTGGTTTTGCTTTCAATAGTTGTGACAGCTGGGAGAGACCCCGTACTTGCAGGTTTGATTCAAGATTTGGTTGCCATATAGGAGCGAATGCCCTGTATGAGAGTCTTCAATTGGAACTAGTCAACTCGCGTAAAGGATCAAATTTGGTTACCTCAGATTATGATTGAACAGGGTATATCAACCCCTACGGGATTTGGACTAATACTATTCCCAAAGCACAGCGGTGAATACCAATTCATGTGGCTGCTACCGAGCTAATCCTAGAGTGTGGCTATTCTCAAAAAAGTAATTCACATGCAACCATACACTACCATACGCACAAAATTCATACGCACAAAAATTCATACGCACAATGGTTCCTACGCATGCATGTTCTTATACTCAATTGATAGACTCAAAAATTATGCAAGCAATGAAATGGATCAAAGAATGGAAGCCAGCTTGGGTACTTAGCTTAGCTGGGGCAACTTATAACCTTCATTCATATGGCTACCACAGCTGTACTTTTATAGAAATATCATTCGGGATCTAAGGGGATCTGTTACTGTACACGGATAGCTAGAACCATCTCAACTTAATGTCTTCCCAACCAGAATCTTCCACAATGGGCAGCCAACGGGAGCTCTACACATCCGGGGCAAGAAGCCGTACCTCTTTTTTTCGGTTTCACGAAAGCCCTGCAAGCGAATACTATCCATCTTTATCCCAATTCTCGGTAGAATCCAGCCCATATGGGAGTGAAGGCCCAGTAACACCAACCCCAAGAGCTCTGACTGGTGTGGCCCACGCACCTCTTTCAAGTTCCACAATACCCTTGTGCTCTGATTCGCTAGCCCTGCCCCCTGGAAACTAAGATCACGCCCGGAATCTGCTTCCTCCGCTAGCAGTGACTTTGTCAACAAGCGACACAGTTACATTTCAGATATTTGGAAACTTTTATCTCTATACGGAGGAATATCATGAGAGTTGGATGGAGTGGTGGCAAGGTACACAAGGATATATAGCCTATACTGGGAAATATGCTGGGAAGAAAAAGATACGGTGGAACTCAGATCTTCGAGGCACAGAGGTGTGGAAATACTTTCAACAATGTGCCGACTATTTAGGTAGTGCTATTGGCACACCGAGAGTAATGTGCATTATGTGCAGAAAGGTCCTAGCTCACCCGAGTGGCACGGGGACTAGCTCGATTCATGATGATAACAGGTCCTCTGCCTGTCTGAAATCGAGAAAGATTAACGGATATGATGAGCAGGCTGGAAGCCCACTTGGTATAGACATTCTTACACTATTGCAAAAAGGGACTAAAAGGGGAAATAGGCGTAGGATTATCGATCTGGCCACACCAGCAGGATTCAATCAGCATGATTTCGAAGAATACTTTCTAAAAGTGTTTTTAGCAGCGAATCTCGCCTTTAATTGCTCAAACAACCTTGCCTTTCTTCGTGTCTTCAAGTACATTGGTTTGGGAGTCGAAATCCACAGCCCAACAACTTGAATATTAACACGGCATTTGAAATGGCTGGGAAAGTCTACGGTGGATGATAGTCGATGTTAGGCATATGAGAAAAGCGTAGCTTTTCCACCTATTTTTGTGTACCCTGGGGTTACCCTACCTTCACCCTGTGAAGCTAACACCCCCCTCTGGCCCCGGCGTTGGGACGGCGCGACAACACGTGACGGTGTCGCAGTTGCGTCCCAACACCAAAGGACACTATCATTGGAACCTATCTTATAACACCATATACGTCGCGGCCGTCAGTCCGACCGGATGCTGTTCGCAGGGTCTATGAGAGGGGACCTTTGGCGAGCTTATGCAAGTGTTCCGGGCGAAATCGGTCCACGTCGCATAAAGTTACAGATATAGCGGTATGGCACAGGAAACTATGTCACTAAGGTAATGGGACGTTTTCATCGTGTCTACTCTAGAATGAAATAAGAGTATGACCGCACCCACACCAATGGTATAGTACCATTCAGGATTATTCGGTAAGGAAAGACTAGGAGAGAATTGTGCCATTGGTACGATCCCGACTGATAGTCTGACCAAAGCCTAAGCACAGGAAGCAAGAGTGATATCTGCTACTGGGATAGGTCCGATAACGAAGTTGGCCACTTCGTTCATCCGATGATGAGGACACTGTCTAGCATGCAGACAAGTTTCAGTTCCTCCTGACGGAAGAAGGATTGTGAACTCTGACTGGACCGTGGTGCCACACCAGAGAAATCAAGAGCTCTCCAGTCCGGAAGTCAATGGTGGGGCGATATTATTCAGGGTCAAAAGGTGTTCGCACTAGAGGAAATGTTTGGAATGGTTAGCAGGTACTTAGGTAGTATGGTAGTTACTTGTAGGCCGCGCACTCTATCGACGCGGGATAAAAATATCGAAGTGCCTCCCGAGCTTTACTGAAATCATCACGCAACGGAGAAGAGACCTTATCAATATAATAAGTTATTACAAGAAAAATCTTTATCATTATTTTTACGCACGTTTATATTGAGCCTTCCTAGACACATCTCCGTCTACGATAAAGTACCCCGTTCTTACCCATCTCGCTTGCTCTTAGAGATCTGGTACCACCTAACAGTATATTAATATTCTCCTTGTTACCAAGGCTCAACAAATGCCCACACTAGATACAAGCGGTATCTTCGAACCTTACCTACCTAATGACATAGCTTCACCTTTTGAAGAAGTCTTAAACGCACCCGCTATAAGCGCATTATTCTTTTATCAGAAATATCCACTATCTGAACAACAAAGACGTTGTCAGATATCCTCAAACCTACCACAAGTTACCTTCCTTGAACGCAGGACTCACGGACCGTCCTGGTTCACAAGACCCTTTTTTGTTCCAAACGAAGAACAATTTCGGCACATTTACGCGCATTTTAAAATACCTACGATAGATTGGGAACCCGTGGAATCGGAACTTGCCTGTTCAGAAATCTGGTTTTCGGGATACCCCCCTTCTCGAAAAGAAGAAACAATACCTGCCGCTTGGTTAGGCAGACGAAGATAGAACACTTCAGCAAGACCCACTAAAGAAGGTTCTACCCGCCAGATAAGATGGCTCAACTACGTATCACAGCGGAACCCATGGATACGGAAGAAGAAGTAGGAGCAGTATCCACTTTGGGATCACTGGCCTGAGGAGGTGATACAGCGGTCTATTCCCCGGGAGAAATCAACTGGCCCGGCTCACCGTTTGTGGGCCTGGGACCTAGCCGTCGGGATTCGAAGAGAGTTCAGAAAGGACGCAGTGGAGGAAGCGGGGGACCATCCCGACAGCCCAGTTCAAATCTTGAACTCAGTCGACTAGCCACTCGGATAGGCACGGTCATGGGGCAATTTGATCGAACGTTGGCTGCCACTCGAGATGCCCAGCATCTAGATTTCTTCGAGCTTTCGGAGGCCAACCAAACCCATGCGGCCTATCTCGAAGGACAGGCTCGAAGGTTGGAAAAGGGGGAACAGATCGTTGGAGAAGAATTAGATACCCTAAAAAGTGCGTTGAACCAAGTCACAACGCAATCAACCAACATACAGGCCGAGGTGATTGCACGAGTAAGGCATGAATTACAGGCCCATACGGCGCAACAACACCGCCAAGCTGAGGTTAGCAGGCGGTTACAAGCACAGGACGAGGAACTTAGAGACCGAGTCCTAGCTCTGGAAAGACTGTTGGAAAAAGCAGATGCGAAATACCTCGAGCAACAACAAGCCCACCGTAATGAACTCGCGACAGTGCTAGACGAAATGAAACGGTCAAGAGAGGAGATTCGAGAGTTGGCGCAAAGACAGTCGGCAGCACCAACCTTGCTTGTTACCGACGATGGCGAACGACCTTCCTACAGAATGAGAGGAGCCCTTCAGCCAAGGGTAGAAGAAGAAGAAGAAGAGCAAGTTTGGGTTCAGAAATGATCGGACCCAACACCACCAAGCAGAGGAAACGGGGGGAGGATGCCCCCACCACCAGGAGGAAGTGGAGGAGACCCCGAACCAAGCGACCACGATTTGGATGGCAAGAACCGCCGCAAGATCCGTAAAGAAAAAGGGCCCAGGAGACCTGCCACTCCAGAAGATGACGACCCACGACTGGACAAACTGGTAAAAGTCCTGAGTATGGCACTCGGGGGATCTAAACGCAAACTAGCAGACCTCCCCTTCGTTTATAAGCATCTGGATTACCAAGATGTAAAGGTTTGGCTCCTCGCATGTGAAGATTACTTTGCACGAAATCCTACATACTGGATGAAAGAGGAGGATAAGATTATATACGCCATAGGTAGAATGGAAGGAAAGGAAGTAGCCCCATTTGCGTTGGCGTATAGGAAACAAATGACTGGAGAATTAGGTTTCCAAAAACAAGAAGGCTATGAATATTGGCACATAGTCAAGACACAAGTCATTCTGCGGTTTACTGTTTCCCATGAAGCGGAAAGGGCGCTAAGAAGAATGGAACTGGTCAAGTACCAAGGGGACATAGAGAAGTATCTCCTGGAACTAGAAAACCTTAACATTCAGGCGCAGGTTACTGGTATCACATGGCGATATATGGTCGAGAAAAGGTTGCCATTGGAGGCACTCCGCCGCCTCTCGAACCAGGAATACGGTAGCGACCCCGAATGGCTTGCGGCCATCCGAACAGTCACAAAAGCAAAGCAGAGGAAGCTTTTAAAGAGCAACGGGGCCTCCGGCATGAACCTTCCATGAAGTCGGATTCGTCGGGAAAACGCAAGCGCGAAAAGGATTCGGGAGAAAAACCTTTTTGGAAAAAGTACTCTCCATCGGAGAAAGCCGCCTATAAAGCAAAAAAGGCAGGAGAAAAAAGGGGAAAGGCGGCATCTGAGGGACAAAAAGTGGAACACACGAACTTCAAAGACGCTCACTCGGTTATCCACGAAGACGAAATCGACCAGCGGCGGAAGAACGATGGTTGCACCCGTTGCGGCATTCCAGGTCATAGATGGAAGAACTGTGGCAAACCCATTCAGGTATCAACTATCAGCCCACGAAAGGTCGACCCCCGCAATTCGGGGAAATTTCGTCCCAAGTTCCAACAGCGAAGAACACAGGTCGCCGTCGTGGCTGATCGAAGCCAGGAAAGAAATTCACATCAAGTGAATAGGATTGAGCGGCCCAGGGTGTGGGATACGGATATGGACGAGGCCTAGGATGTCTCAATGGCACCACTGGCAACGGTACTTGGGTAGGTCGAACACCTCCTCGAGAATCGAAAAACACTAGGATCCGGAAGCCGGAGGTAATATCAAACGGAGACATAACCTAGGTTATCGCCGGCAGAGATATTGTGGCAACTGAGAAAAGGTCAAGCGTATCGGAGCAAAGGTTTAGCTGCGGAACTGGAACTGGGGGGCTGGGGGTTAAAAAGCTCGATAATTTCAGACTTAACTCTACAAAGCCTGGTAAAGGTACGTTAGAAACCGGAGCTTGGCGGCGCACAGAAAGATATGTTCGGATCATGGACGAAGTAGTCTACCCGAGCTGTGGCTAGGAGTCGGCGTGCACCCTACTCGGCGAGGCTCTACGCGTCGCACGGCCAAACAGGTTTCTCGGCTAGATACAGGAGGAGGCGAAGGTGTCATGGAAACCGAATATAAGCCGGCCTAGGCAGGAAACAATAAGTCGATGATACGGTTTTGCGCAAGGACCTAGTCGCAAATCACTGACCAAGGCGCACCGAACCATGCCTGGGTATTTGGGAACTTCTCGGCAGGAGGTAAAGACCACTAGTAGTGGGCTGCCCAGTATACCAAAAGAAGAGATTTAGTTTATCTGAGGAGACCCATCTGGTCGAAACCGTGCTGGCACGGTAATAAACAGCCACAGTCAACAAGACAAAAATGAATTCCAAACGCAAGACAGAATTACCTCACGGTAAAGGACGTCCAAGACCTCTGATACCTAAACACTACGAATGCCCACAAGGTTGGGCTTACCTCGAAAGGGGAGGAAACAGAATTCGGATTCGCGTGCTATTTGACTCCGGTTCAAACATCTTCCTACTAAACGAAAAACTGGTTACCCAGTTTGAAATACCTTACGAAGTACGCCAGAAAGCGATCGATATCGTAGCTTTTGACGGCGTCGTCGCATCCTCGGGAGGAAAAACGTACTCTCACCCGATCAGCTTGGAAATTGGAAATGGACATAGGTCCATAGTATCTGCAGAAATCGCGGCTGCAGGACAGTATGACTTGGTCATACCGTTTGGATAGTGGTATAAGGAACACCCTCTATCCAACTTAGAAAACCCGGAGAAATGGGAATTCAAACACGATGACTGCCATGCCCATGTCGAAGATGAGGCCGTGGTCGACTTATACGAATACGATGAGACGGTGGCATATGACCCTCAAGCCCAATACATAGGAAGAATTGGGTACGAAAAAGGAGAAAAGGAGATTACCCTAGACTCATTACCGAGAGAATACCTACGGTACAAAAAATTATTTCTACCAGAAAGGGCGGAAAAAATACCTCCTCGTAGGACCTTTGACCACGCAACTGAGTTGAAAGAAGGGGCCGAAGCGCCATGGGGAGCCATTTACCCAATGTTCCAATACCAGTTAGATGTTCTGGCCGAATACCTTGCTGAAATGCTTAAGCAAGGAAAGATTGTCCACAGCCAATCTCCGGCCGGAGCCCCGATCCTGTTCTTCCCGAAGCCAGATGGTCGACTTCGACTATGTGTCGATTACCGCCAGTTGAACAAACTGACGATCCTGAATAAATATCCCTTACCCCTCATGAGCGAGCTCAGAGACAGGGTAGCCGGAGCCAAAATTTTCAGCAAAATCGACTCAAAAGAGGGCCATCATCTTATCCGCATACGGGCTGGGGACGAATGGAAAACGGCGTTCAGAACACGGTATGGACATTACGAGTACAAGGTCATGCCATTCGGGTTGGCTAATGCCCCTGCAACATTTCAGGCAATGATGAACAAGATCCTAAGAGAATTCTTGGACCACGGGGTAGTCGTCTACTTAGACGACATTCTTATTTATTCAGAAAATTACGAGGTACACGTCGAACTGGTCAAAAAGGTCCTCGCCAGGCTGGAAGAATACCGGTTGGCCAAATCCCTGAAAAGATCAGTGTTCCACGTTCCGTCAGTGGAATTCCTGGGTTCCATCGTTGCAGTAGACGGGGTCACAATGAGTGAGAGGAAGGTAGAATCCATAAAGAAATGGAGATCACCACGGTCTGTAAAGGAAGTACAGATTTTTATTGGCTTCGCAAATATTTACAGAAGATTCATTAAGGACTTTTCGAAGATCTGCAAGCCAATAACGGAACTGTTAAAAGGAAATTTGAGGGATTTCAGTTGGGAGAAGGAGCAAGAAGAAGCGTTTAAAGAACTCAAACGTAGGTTCACCACTGCACCCATCCTGGCACATTTCTATGCAGAAAGAGAAACGGTAGTTGAAATAGACGCTAGCGACTTTGCGTTAGGTTGCGTTCTGTCACAATTCTTGGACCGCAGACTACACCCTGTGGCATTCCACTCTCGAAAGTTAAGTCCCGCCGAGCGGAACTACGAGATACATGACAAGGAATTGCTTGTGATTCTGGAAGCCTTCACCGAATGGAAGTGTTACCTGGCCGGAGCAGACAAACCTATAACAGGCTACACCGACCACCAGAATCCGCAACATTTCCTAACGACTAAGAAATGGAATCTGAGACAGGTACGATGGGCACAAGAATTGGCAAATTTCAATTTTAAGATTGTGTACCATCCAGGAACCCATGGCAGAAAACCCGATGCCCTTAGCAGACGACCGGAGTATCGTCCAGAGGAGGGAGCTGAGCATACCCAACAGTCAATTCTGAAACCGGAACACTTTCAGGTTACATTAATCCAGCCATCGAAAGGGCAGGAGAAATCTGGGTATGAGAAAAAACACCTTGAGGTTGGAAGATTGAGGATCAGACGATTACACCCCAAAGCCAAAATGCCAACCAGAGGTTCACGAATGGCCGCAGGGCACGACATATACGCGATCGAGGCAATCCGCATACCAGCACGAGGACAAGTGTTGGTTGAGACTGGAATCGCGGTCGGACTGCCGCCGAATACCTACCCACGACTGGCACCAAGAAGCGGGCTAGCGAGCAAAAAGGGAATAGACATTGGCGGGGGAGTAATCGATGCTGATTACACCGGTGAGGTAAAGGTGATTATGATTAACCATAGTAATAACGACTGTCCCATCACGGAAGGCGAAAGAATAGCCCAAATGATAATCGAGAAAATTGACATGTCGGATGCTATGGATGTAGACGAACTGGAGGACACTATAAGGGGCAAAGAGGGATTCGGAAGAACCGACGTGTCACCCAAGAGATTAGTTCAGACAATGGACACACCACCAGTGGTATGCATACTCCAAGCGAACCATATCGAAAATGAGTTCTTCGGTCAAGAAGACATCAACAACCACCCGAGGCTACTGCTCGAACAGGTGATGGTATCTAGTATGACGATTTCTAAAATCGTACTTACAAATTATGAACCAAGCCTAATAGCAAAAGTAGTACGGGCAGGAAGTGAAGATCAGGAGTGGTGTGAAAGAAAGGTTGAACTTAACCAAAGGATAAGTCTGGGACAGGAACTCCTGAAGAACTGGCAGTTAAAAGACGGAATGCTTTATTTCAAGAACCGCCTTTACATACCCAACAACGACGAGCTCAAAACAGAGATCGCGAAGGGATGCCATGACTCTCAGGTAGCTGGACATTGTGGAATGGAAAAAACGATCGAGATAGTAACGAGGGATTTCTATTGGGACAAGCTAACAAATTGGATGAATGACTACGTCCGATCGTGTAATGAGTGTCAACACAACAAGTCCCCAAGACACGCTCGATGGGGATTGCTCCAACCCTTAGAAACACCCTACGCTGCATGGACATCAATCTCAACCGACTTTATCACTCAACTACCTGAATCCCAGGGATATACCCAAGTCATGGTAGTAGTGGATCGGTTCAGCAAAGTGGCACACTTTATTGGCCTGCCTACAGAAGCAACAGCAAAAGACGTTGCAACTGTCTTCCTCCGAGAAGTTTGGAAGCTTCACGGTCTACCTACGGAAATCATATCGGATATGGACGCCAAATTCTCTGGCGAATTTTGGGAATCCCTCTGCAAAGTATTAGGGAGAAAACGCAGAATGTCAACAGCATACCACCCGCAAACGGACGGACAAACCGAAAGAACCAACCAAGTGCTGGAAGGTTACCTACAGAACTTTGTCAACTACGACCAAGACGATTGGTATCAGCTGTTGCCACTAGCCAAATTTGCATACAATAACTCCGCGACAAATGCACACGGACTTACCCCCTTCTATGCGAATTACGGTTTCCATCCACAAACGGAACGGATGAAAGAGCGCGAAGCTCAAAACCCCGGAGCAGGCTTATATAGCCATTGGATGAAAGCAGTTCACGAGAAAGCACATAAAGCATTGGATCAGACAAGGGAAGCCATGAAAAAATATTACGATCGCAAAGCAATTGAACAACCAGACCTCAAGGTCGGAGATCAAGTCATGCTAAACGCAAAAAACATTTGTACCAAGCGACCCTCCAAGAAGCTAAGCCCGAAGCTGTATGGCCCGTTCAAGATACTCGAACAACGAGGCAACCGTGCTTTCAAACTGGAAATCTCTCCGCGGTGGAAAATACACCCTGTCTTCCATGTTTCACTATTAGAACCCTATCGAACTTCCGTCCGAGACGAAAGGGAACAACCACCTCAGGAGCCAGAAGACATCGACGGCGATTTAGAATGGAAGGTGGAGAAAATTATTAAAATCGAGATAATCGCTTATACCAGCAGGGTTCGTGGACGCAATAAGCGGATGGGCCAACTTAGGTATTTTGTTAAATGGAAAGGTTGCTCAGAGGATGAGAACACTTGGGAACCGCCAGGGAGCTTAGACAATGCACAAGAACTGGTGGAGGAATTTCATAGGGAAAATGAGGAAATGCCAGGAAGGGCAGAGGTTGAATAAGGTGGAAAGGTTTTCCTCGTGTGGACAAGCAAACGCATGAGGTTTTTTACCCTACGACCCGGAGTTCAAAAAGGGATTTAATGTATATTGTTTATTGTTGTACCTGGCTACGAAGATTCGAGGACGAAGCTTTCGAGGAGGGAGCTCCTGTTAGGCATATGAGAAAAGCGTAGCTTTTCCACCTATTTTTGGGTACCCTGGGGTTACCCTACCTTCACCCTGTGAAGCTAACACCCCCCTCTGGCCCCGGCGTTGGGACGGCGCAACAATACCTGAAGGCGTCGCAGTTGCGTCCCAACACCAAAGGACACTATCATTGGAACCTATCTTATAATACCGTATACGTCGCGGCTGTCCGTCCGACCGGATGCTGTTCGCAGGATATATGAGAGGGGACCTTTGGCGAGCTTATGCAAGTGTTCCGGGCGAAATCGGTCGACGTCGCATAATGTTACAGACATAGCGGTATGGCACAAGAAACTATGTCACTAAGGTAACGGGACGCTTTCGTCGTGTCTACTCTAGAATGAAATAAGAGTATGACCGCACCCACACCAATGGTATAGTACCATTCAGGATTATTCGGTAAGGAAAGACTAGGAGAGAATTGTGCCATTGGTACGATCCCGACTGATAGTCTGACCAAAGCCTAAGCACAGGAAGCAAGAGTGATATCTGCTACTGGGATAGGTCCGATAACGAAGTTGGCCACTTCGTTCATCCGATGATGAGGACACTGTCTAGCATGCAGACAAGTTTCAGTTCCTCCTGACGGAAGAAGGATTGTGAACTCTGACTGGACCGTGGTGCCACACCAGAGAAATCAAGAGCTCTCCAGTCCGGAAGTCAATGGTGGGGCGATATTATTCAGGGTCAAAAGGTGTTCGCACTAGAGGAAATGTTTGGAATGGTTAGCAGGTACTTAGGTAGTATGGTAGTTACTTGTAGGCCGCGCACTCTATCGACGCGGGATAAAAATATCGAAGTGCCTCCCGAGCTTTACTGAAATCATCACGCAACGGAGAAGAGACCTTATCAATATAATAAGTTATTACAAGAAAAATCTTTATCATTATTTTTACGCACATTTATATTGAGCCTTCCTAGACACATCTCTGTCTACGATAAAGTACCCCGTTCTTACCCATCTCGCTTGCTCTTAGAGATCTGGTACCACCTAACGGTCGAACATGTCTACCTGCTGCAGGAAAGATTTCTCTGGCTGCCGATACATGGACTTCACTGAAAAAACTTGCTTTTTTGGCAATTGTGGCTTATTGGATCACAGATAGCTGGCAGATGAAGGCGGTGCTGGGGTTCGATGAAATCAGGCGTTCTCATACGGTGGCTAATATGGCAGGGATAATTAATGACATTCTAGCCAGATACGGAATTTAGGATAGAATTCGGGGTTTCACCACCGATAGTGCCAGCAATAACCGAACCCTCACCGAAGCCTTAAATAATGCTTGGAGTTTACTATCGGTTGAATGGTGTCAATTGGAAAATCATATTCTATGTATGGCCCATGTTGTTCAGCTTATCCTCGGGGCATTTATGAGTTCCATCAAGGTGAAATCGCGGGATGGTCATATGCCGTCTGGCTTTAAGGCGGGCTATATCCAGAAGGTTATGAGATTGGATAACGGCTTTCACAAAACAGTAGAAAAGGTAATGTGTCTAAGATCTCATACCTAGCACCTATATTACAAAATGCATACGCACAAATTCATACGCACAAATTCATACGCACAAGGGTATATGCACAAATTCATTATTCCAAATTGAATGCGCGCCAATGTGAAAGTAGAACCAAGTGTTTTCCCCATTGTTCTCACCTAAGATACCTTTAGTCAGAGATAATGCTAATAATGGTTTATAGCATCAGAAAATGAGTATTGCTGTTGGTGCTTCACCTGAACGGCGTCAACACATTATCGAGATACAGAATAACCGGGTTAAGATCCCTACTACACTACTTTATGATGTCAAAACACGGTGGAACTCAACCCTAAATATGTTGGAGAGATCTGTACGGCTACAGGAATTCACCAAGGACTGGTTACAAACCTATGCCGAGTTTACGCCTCTCTGGTCAACCCCGGAAGAGTAGAAGCAGATTGAATACATCTTGGAGGTACTTCAACCGATACGATTTTGGACTTTGTAGATGTCAAAAACACGTGGCGCCACCATTCATCGAGTGTTTCAAGTGTATCAAGATATCTTTGATCATTTGGAAATGCAAATTTCCAAGTTAGAACGGAAGCGTATGCAATGGAAGGTTGATATTCGTGAGGGCCTAGTGAAAGCTAAATTGAAGGCCGCCTCTTACTATGGTAAAACAGAAAGTCCAAGAGGTCTTCTGTTTGGCATTGGAACTTGCCTAAATCCCTATTTCAAACTCAACCTTTTTCGAGAATAGGATCTTGATGCCAGTGGGGCGACTGAGTATGAGAAGTCATATAAAAAGGAGTTCATAGCATATTATGATCTGTACTATGCACCAATAAATAATCAGACACCTGACATGTCAATTCCACGGAGTGGTCTGAACAGTCGATCCAAACACCTTTACTCTTCGAGACACAAAGCAGTTATCCTGAGTGAGGCACTAGCGTACATCGAAACCGATTCTGAGATTGAGCCACCCGAGCCAGACGCTGAGGCTACGGATCCCACACGTCAGGCCTGCCCAGCTGGGATTTTTTACAAGGCAAATATACTGGACTGGTAGAAGGTTAATGCGGGAAGATTTCCGAATTTAGCTCGGATGGCTAGGGATATTCTCGCTGTTCAAGGGGGTAGTGTTGGAGTAGAGCGGGTGTTTAGCATGGCAAGAGATGTGATTCCCCATCGGCGCTCACGACTCAAAAGCAGTACAATTCAATCATCAATGCTGGTGAAATCCTACGAGAACGAAGAATTACGAAGAGAGCTAGCAGGTCACGATAGTGAACGGGAGGCAGAAAAACTTGCAGAAATGGCTGCTGCAGAGGATTATCGTTATTGGGCAGATAGGAAGGAAGAAAGTATAGAGAACGATAATGGCTGTATCTCCGATGATGACGAATCACACAAGAAGGACACCGAATGGTCTTTCGTTGATCAGGATGGCAGGCGAGCATTTGGACAAGAGCCAAAGGCTATACTACCTGAGCGTGGACTGGTTGAATCTCAATATGCACGGCCTGGACCACCTCCAAAGCAAGGTGTAGATCACTTGGGAGGCTCCGAGGAATCAGATCCTGAAGAAAGAATCTGGGATAGTACAGTCAACATGTATGTTGCATCTGACACTGATGAGGGGGAAGGCTCACAAGAGGGTGAGGCGGAGATTCCCAGTGAAGGACTGAGCGATCTTGAGAGTATCGACCAACAGGGTGACGAAGGTTCCGGCTGCATACCATGCTCAAGGGGCCCCCTGGAAGAGGATTGTTCGGAGGAGGAGGCTCTATCGGGAACCACTGATTCACTACCGGTTATACGTGTAACGCGCGGAAGAGACCAGACAGGAACTAATACCACGATTCGAGTTCCACCCAGGAAGCGTGCCGGAACTGGGGGGAAAGAAAAGAAAAGATCCCGTATCCACTAAGTTAATTTTCGTGTAAAATCATTATAAAATAGAATTTGACTGAGTAATTGAGAAGGCATTTTTACTATTCCCTAAGTTATCCTAGTGACCAAGACATGCCGAGGAGGTGTCCAGTCAACAATGTATACTGTAGTGAATGACGAGCCACCATGGATTGATTGGAAAATGCCCCATATAATCGGGGGACTGCATGTGAGATCGGGTGGACGGGGTCCATTTTCTTACCCTCGTCCCCCAGATCAGACATGCACACCCCAAGTAAATGTAAGAGTAAGTAGAAGGATTCTAACGTCATTTACCGGGAACCCGATCAGGACCGGGATCCCGCTCACCCATAGCAACCACTGAAAAATCAAACTTACATTTGATTATTACAATTAATAATAGCAATATTACTTTGAAAATCTAGCTATAAGTACTTTAAAATATAGAGAATCTGAAAATATAGTTTTCATTTTCTTGTCATAAAAGATTCCTCTGCTATAATGGTTTTAAGATAGCCTATTTCACAAATGAATAGTATTTGCTCCAAGGGGTATAGGGTTGAAACCCCTGCATCAAGGACATTTTAAAATACATAGAAGCATAGTATAAGTCTTATATATTAAGATTAATCCAGTTTTAATTTACTTTATACTTGATTTTCAAAGCAATAGTTGTTAAAAGAGAGATGGAAAACTACACATAAAGTACATACAAATCGTGTCAATTTTACCATGTAATATCTCTACATATAGTTGGTCAATCAACTCAGTTCTTTGGAATACCCTTTATTATAATATATTAAGTAAGTATAGAAAGTTTAAAGCTAAATAAACAAGTTTTGCATAATGTATACTTTGATTATTATCCAACCAGTAAAAACTATAAAAGAATTACTCTACTATCTTCAAATTGCCACGCTCCGCGCCCTCTACACCTCCAGTCATTGAAATTACAACTCCACGTCGTTCAGTGCACGATCCCCCCTCGCCCCCTAACTTCCTCTGCCTTTCAGGCCTCGCGTCCCTGATCCCCCATCATCGCGATGGATGACCTCCCCCCTCTCCCCTCCTCGGCGGCTCCCTCCCGTGTTTCGTCGAGACAGTCCTCCTCGCCAGACCTCAGCGAGTCTCACCTTTACATTCGTGATTTCGTCCGTGAAACACGCCAGCGTCTTCACTTTACTTCTACCCAACTCCCTATCCTCGACGATAGCCAACTTTCTGGTCTCTCGGATGGCGAGACCATCCTCCTCCCCCTCTGCTGCCTAGCCCTGAACGCGCTCACCTCCATGACGCGTCAGCTGGACACCATAACAACCCAATTGGGCAATACCCAAGCGCTGGTTGCAACCCTCCCCACGTTTCCAGCCCTCGAAGGCGCCCTCGCCCCCATCAACACCTCCCTACGTGACCTGTCACAAAGGGTGTCAGCTGCCCCCCGTCCACAGGCGCCTGCCCCCACTCGGCCGCCTGTTCCCCCGACTAGCACCACCACGCACCCCATCCCCCCGCTCCCTCAAGTCAGGACTAAAGCCCGTGCCCCTCCCCCAAATAAAGCAACCCCCTCGTCCTTCGACCCGGACATACCCCGGTATGACCCGGACACTCGCTCCTTTTACGGCAACCCCCGTGCATACGCGGAGAAGTTCCCTGACTCCTGGGAAGCCACCGCGTTCCGCGAAGGGAAGTACCCCGACCCCACAACATTCATCGCGGGCCATCTCGCCCCCGACTGCCCAAAGACACAACCGTCGTACGCCCAGGCTGCCTCTGCCGGAGCCCCGAAGGGTAAGAAAAATAAGAGCTCCCTCACGGCCGCAAAAGTCGCGTCAGCAAGCAACGTCGTCCCTGCTCCCCAGAGAGCGAAGTCGCTCCCAACTGCCGAGAGAAGATTCTATGCTCCCCGTTCCTCCCCCTCCGAGCACCCGCAAGCTTCCCTGATCGCTGCCACCTTCCCAGACATTGCCGCACGCGTCCTTAGAGATGCGAACTGTATCCTACCTCTTGCCGTCACGACCAAGGTCAACGACCGTGGATCCATCACACTACTCATCACCGACCCTGCCACTCCCGCGGCAGCCTTCGCGCCCTACTTCGAGGCCCTCTCCTCCCAGCTCAACAAGTCTTTCCCAGTGGGAGACTCTCCCTGGCTGCCCTTTCGCCTCGCCCCCAACGAAACCCAACTCGCCATTCACTCACTCCCCATCGCCTTCCTCCCGGAGGACCAGAACGAACTCTTCCCGTGCCTCGCGGAGTCGATCCTCAACTCCAAGGACGTCCGCATACTCGCCGCTAGATTCCTTAACCCAGACGCCCACTCTAGGGAGGGCAAGACTGCCACCTCGGTCGTTGTCTCCGTCCACCCCGGTGACGTCCAGACAATGGGCGCCTCCATCAGACTTTTCTCCCGCTCACGAACTGTCGCGCGCGCCTACTCCTCTAACAGGTATACTCAATCCAAGAACTGCTGGAGCTTCGGCCACGTCGCTCCCAGATGCCCGTCCGCCGACCCAGTCTGCCCCATCTGTTCCCTCAACCACACCCGTGCCTCCCACCGCTGCCCCAACCCCACCTGCCCTGGAGGTGGCAACCTTAAGGCTACTCCTGGCTGTTGCTCTTCCTCACCGCCCCGCTGCGTCAACTGTGGCGGCGGTCACACCGCTCTACATAGGGATTGCGAAAGCCGCCCGGTACCGCCGACTCTCAGGCGTTCAACCGTTACCGCCGAGGTCGCTCCCCGGCCGCCCGCTGGCGACGCAATGGACACGGCCACCAACGATCAGGACGACGCGCCCCCCGCTTCACCCACCCGCTCCCTCCAGTTGGGGTTCGAGATGGCTACTCCTAGGGCCAGGGGGGCGACGGTACTTCCGGCCTCAGTGAGGCCCAACCAAGGCTCAGGGGCGCTCCCTCCCGCGGAGCTATCCAGCCCCTCCCCCACAAGCAGAACCGCCTCGGGCCTGGCCCCCTAATGCAGCACAACCATACATCGTGGGCTGGTGAGCAGGTCTCCCCTCCCCCTCCGAATCCCTTCACACTCTTTCAACACAACTGCCTCGGGAGCTGGGATGTGTTCCTTTCCCTGTTCGGGTCCTTTACTCAACTGACCCAACCCCCCTCCATTGTGGCCCTGCAAGACCCCCCGGTCTACAGGGGCAAACTACCCTCTTTTAGATTGTTTTCTTCTTTCTCCCCCCCCACCTCCGGTGGCTGCAAGCCCCGTGTTGCCTTTTACGTTTATAGTTCCTTTTTGTCTACTATTTCTCTCCTTCCTAGGTTTTTTGACAGGGGTGACGTCATGGCGCTTGACCTCTTCACCCCCGATGGCTTTTTTAATCCCTCCACGACTAGATTTTCGATCATCAACTCCTACAGCACCAAGGGCCGCTTAAACAACACTCGCTCGGTCTCCCCGGGCATTGTTTTCCCGTGGTCTACCACACCGACTCTCACCTTAGGAGACCTGAACATTCACCACCCCACGTCGGACCCCCTCAGGGTGTTTAAGGAGGACGAGATTGCCACATCGGCCCCGTACTTCGATAGGGCCACGGAGCTTGGTTTCTCTCTCCTCAACACACCAGGGGTTTTCACCCGCTTTTCAATGTCACTCATTGGGCGCCCTGGCGTCATCGACCTTGCCTTTGCCTGCCCCCTCCTTGCACCATATTTTTCCGAGTGGTCTGACCCTCTCCCCTCCACCGGCTCTGATCACGTTCCGATTCTCCTCCGCTTTCAGGCCCCCTTTTTTCGTGCCCCGCCCCTCTCCCGCAACTGGGCCCTTTCCGACTGGACGGCCCTGGAAGCCTCTTTAAAAGATACAGTTATACCGCCGCCACCCCCGATCCCCACCACCCGGTCCCTGGACATTTGGTTTAAAACCAACCTGGACAGGGTGACAGCCCATTTCGCCATGCACACCCCGCTGAAAAGGGTGACATACCGGTCCAAACCCTGGTGGACGGACCTTCTGTCGATCCTCAGAAGAGCCTACAACTCAGCGCTCCGCTCTTCGAAGCGCGACCGCCATGACCCCTCTCTCCTGGCCTCCGCCAGAGCCGCCAGAGCCGCCTACTTCAAGGCAATCAAGAAAGCCAAAAGGGATCACTGGTCCTCCTTTCTGGCATCCGCGACCCCTCAATCCGTCTGGACGGCGAAGAAGTTTGCCGTCGGGCGCCCGCCCCCCCGTTTCCCCGAGCTTCCGGGTGCCAATACTCCAAGAGAGCTTAATAGGGCGCTCCTCAACCACTTTTTTCCTGCCGCGCCTCCTAGGCCCAGGGACACCATCCTTCTACCTTTCGCGGACTGCCAGACTCTGGAGGCAGAGGAAATCAGCAGGGCCCTCGCCCGATCGTCCCCTTCGTCGGCCCCCGGGCCGGACATGACTCCCAATTCTGTGTGGAAGAGAGTGCATCGCGTGGCTCCCCACATCATCCTTGACCTACTTGCCCCTCTGGTGGCCTACGGATCCCACCCTCTTACACTCAAGAGGGCAGACGGCATCGTCTTAGACAAGCCTGGGAAGCCCTCGTATGACTCCCCCTCCTCCTTCAGGGTTATAGTCCTGCTCCAAACCTTCTCAAAGATCCTCGAAAGGATAATGAACTCAAGACTCTCCTGCGTGGCCCGTGCTTGTGGCCTCCTAAACCAACACCAGTGCGGATCGCTAGCGGGCCTTTCAGCCTCGGATGCGACCACCACCCTGACCCATGAGGTCAAGACCCTTCAGATGGCCCAGAGAAAGGTATCTACGCTTTTCCTGGACATCAAGGGGGGTTTCGACAACATCAACACCTCCTCCCTCTGCGGCATGCTCAAGGTGAAGGGGGTCAACCCGTACTTGGTGGCGTGGACCAGGTCTTTCCTGTCCGACAGAACGTGCCGCCTCCTCTACCAGGGCTCCCCCAAGAATTTCGCCCCTGTCTCGGTTGGCACCCCCCAGGGCTCCCCCGTCTCCCCGCTGCTTTTCGTTATATACATGTCCCGACTACACTCCGAGATTCCTATGGGCCTCACTCTCTCCTACGTGGATGACCTGGGTCTCACGGCATCGTCGACGTCCTACCGTCGCAATATCCAGATCCTGCAGGGGCAGTATGCCAGGCTGAAGGCCAGAGGGGCCGGGCTAGGCATCAGCTTCTCGATCCCCAAGACAGAGCTCATCCACTGGCGTACGAACAGGGACAGAGGCCCAGTATCCCACGCTCCGATCCACCTAGACGGCTCGGCTTTCAACACCAAAAACGACGTCCGGTGGCTGGGCTACTGGTTTACCCCCTCAATGTCCTCCACGCCCAACTTTACCAAGAGATTGGCCAAGGCCCAAGCTGCCTTTGTGGCCATCAAGAGGCTCTCCCCCCCGGGCATGGGCCTCCCCCCCTTTCTGTGCCACCGATTGGCCTCCTCGCTCCTTTTCCCTGTCCTCAGCTATGGCGCGGACGTCCTCACCCCCACTTCCCACATGATAAGAAAGCTCTCCGTCTTCTGGCATAAGGTCCAGAGGTGGTCCACCAATTGTTTCCTCAGTACCCCCACCGATATTCTGGCCATCGTGGCCTGTCTCCCCCCACTCGACCTCCTCCTGAGGTACAAGCGTCGGCTCGCCGCCCTCAGGATACTCTTCTCCCCCCCAGAAATCAACCCGGCTACGGCCCGCCTTCCACCCTCGGTGCAGACGCCCTCCCTCCACCGCCACTCCCCTGATCACAGATCCCTCTCCGCGAGGAACGCGGGCAGCCGCCTGCCCCTCCCGTGGCTCCAACCAAGGCCGCCCTCGAAGAACAGGGCCCACCTCCCCCTGGATGCCCTCCCGCACTCCATGCTCTTTATCCTGGGCCCCGGCGGGCTCGACCCCCTCGCGGTGACCTCCCAGCACCTCCTCTGTGAGCAGTACCCAGCCCCTCCCCCCGGCCGCTCCTACCCCCAGCTGAAGTTCCAGTGCAGGAGCCTCCTCATCAAGGAATGGGAGGAAGCGGCACCGGACCTGGCCAGATACCCCTACCGCCCCTCGCTTCGGCCCCACCCGTTCATGGGCCTCAACAAATTCACCGCGGGTCGCTTGCACCAGATGAGGTCTGGAAAGAGCTACCTACACGCGCACCCCTCCTGGAGCGATGACGCCCCGACCACCTGCCCCAGCTGCGATGAGGCCCCTGAAACCTTCGAGCATGCCATACTCCAATGCCCCGCTAAGGGGCCGGCCAGGGCCCGCCACCTTCAGGGGGTCTCTGACATCGGCCCCGACGCTCCTGTCTGGTCTTCTGCCCCTCTACTTGGGGCCCTCAGCCGCTTCATAAGCTCGACCGCCACCGCCTGCCCCCCGGGCATGTTCTCACGCCCAACTTCCTCCGCCGGTTCTATTTCTTCCCAGTCATCTAATGTAGTTTCCTTTGGTTACTTTATGTCATCTCAGGAGAGCTAGGTTTACTTTATTGTTTTTCATGCTGTCCGCTGGTTGAGGGAGGGTTTCCTTCGTTGTACTTTTCTTAATTTTGTGCCCGTATATGGGCCTGGGACCGGTACGGACCCCAGATGAAGAGCTTGATGATGGATTTTTCCTTTGTTAGTTCGTTTTGGCTTTTGGGTTTTGTTTTCGCCATAGCTAGCGCTCCATGCGATTTCTTGTACCTTAACAACGAATATATGATATAAAAAAATAAAATAAAAATAAAAAAATAAAAAAATAAAAAAATAAAAAAACTATCTTCAAATTGCAATTATGAATTATTTGAACTAATATTCAGTTATGAGATTATTCTGAAGGGTCTTAGAAGTCAAGCTGTACTTTGTAGAGCTTTCTAAAATAATAATTTCTCATTAGATAAGATGTTTATTGCATTTAATTATATCTAAGAAATCCTTTTTCAACCACTAAATATACTTAGATATACTTGCTTAACTAATATATAGAATCTGAAGCCTGGTTTCCTTATATCCATCAATTCCTAAATTGACTTATAGTGTATTTAAAAAATATATTTGATTCGTTTGACAATTAGGGATAGGTTTATTGGTTATAAACTATTACTATTCATAGTATATGGTGTAAAAGATATGAGAGTAATGGTTGTCTAATCAAACTTTGTATACTTACTTAATATATTATAGTTCATTAATGAACTATATGTAGAGATATTACATGGTAAAATTGACACGATTTGTATGTACTTTATGTGTTGTTTACCATCTCTGTTTTAACAACTATTGCTTTGAAAATCAAGTATAAAGTAAATTAAAACTGGATTGATCTTAATATATAAGACTTATACTATGCTTCTATGTATTTTAAAATATCCTTGATGCAGGGGTTTCAACCCTATACCCCTTGGAGCAAATACTATTCATTTGTGAAATAGGCTATCTTAAAACCATTATAGCAGAGGAATCTTTTATGACAAGAAAATGAAAACTATATTTTCAGATTCTCTATATTTTAAAGTACTTATAGCTAGATTTTCAAAGTAGTATTGCTATTATTAATTGTAATAATCAAATGTAAGTTTGATTTTTCAGTGGTTGCTATGGGTGAGCGGGATCCTGGTCCTGATCGGGTTCCCGGTAAATGACGTTATGTTTTCAGAGGCGGAAATTCAAGAAGTCTGAATACATTGTCGATTTATTCGAGTTCTTACGATAAGCTACAGAAACAGGAGCATCGTCATGAAAATCATACACACAGAAAAATCATACGCACACAAATCATACGCTGAGAAAAAATAATACGCACAGAAAGATCATACGCACACAAATCGTACGCACACAAAATCATACGAACACAAAATCATACCCTCAGAAAAATAATAGGGCGAAAATAATACACTGGTAATAGTGTCGTAGATAATACGCACCAGTGCAAAGGCTAGTTGCATTGGCTCTAGTTAGTCGAGTTTGTCAGGTCATAGGGTGATTTGTCTTCCTGTATATTCTTTAGGTTTCCCCGTTTCTCCCATTGACACAGAAACCATTCGCCCCACCGCCCTCTGAATCTATGTCCCGTGCTGCGCCCTCTTGAACCCAAGTTCTTCCCCGCCCAAGTCTCTCCTTACCCGCCATCCACTCGAGCACATTTGGATACTTTTAGCGTGGCTCTATACCACACGCACTTCATTCTATCCTGCTTTGAGCGGGAGGGAAGCCTGCTTTGAGCGAGTTTGTGTGGCTGCGGAAGACTACAAGAGGGCTATCAAAAATGAAGAAGAGGGATGCGGAGAAGCGCAAGCGGCAGCGCGAACGAAGAAAAGCTGCGAATCACCTCCACAACTCTGAACATGGGAGTGAAGATATTGCAAATTCTACCATCGATGCCAAAGGTGTGTTATTCTCTGCTGTTTAACCGATCTCTCTGCATGGGCTTGAAATTAGCAATTGTTGTATTTAGCTTTCAACTCGGTCGCATATCTGTATTTAGGGTATATACTAATCTCCTCGTCGCTTGTATTAGATTCGGGGGAACGATGTTTACGGCTGGATATGGATAAGGTTTATTCAATGAAAAGGAATATTTCCCACATGTTGAAAACCCCCGATCATCCACGCGTAAGATACCACCAATGTGGCGATTTTGACGTTCTGGACTCAATCCTTTTACGACGTAAACGGCAGCCGGATATCAACTTGAAGGAGCGTTTCGAAGAGGAAAATGAGCCCCAATTACACCGGATCACCGGTGACATTGTTATAATAAAGGACAAGTAAGTAATTCATCCTTTGGGCTAAGACTAGGCTTATATACTAAAC
>Ga0307517_10004010_pt1 | contig 22799 bp, 23 predicted proteins | sample 23_EM_MG_FD_194515 | JGI IMG/M metagenome (GOLD analysis project Ga0307517, IMG submission 194515) | Populus trichocarpa ectomycorrhiza microbial communities from riparian zone in the Pacific Northwest, United States - 23_EM | ecosystem: Host-associated > Plants > Roots > Unclassified | place... | reverse complement strand
TCTTGCAGGATCCACCTGTCAACAAGGCTCACCTCCCCTCTTTTAATGGTTTCAAGTCATTCTTTCCCCCGGTTAGGAAGCCACGTGTGGCTGCCTACGTTCATATGTCTTTTCTTTCCAATTACACAGTGCTCCCCAAATTCAAGGGGGTGGATGACGTCCTCGCCCTCGATGTCTCCTCCAACGAGCCTCTTTTCGGCACCGCCTTCCACTCCTTTAGGGTTATTAATGCTTACTCCACCAATACTGTTGACCATAGGGTTCATTCCGTCCAACCAGAAGTTCTTTTCCCCGACCTTGGATTTCCCCTACTAGTTGTAGGGGACCTCAACATCCACAGTCCTCTCTCGGATCCACTACGGCACTTCTCACCACGGGAGATCTTGTCCTCGACTCCCTATTTTGAAAAGGCAGCGGAATCCGGCTTCGCCCTCCTCAACCCCCCAGGTGAATACACAAGGTTCCCCCTGGTGGGCAAAGCTCGCCCCTCGGTCATAGACCTCGCCTTTGCAAACCCCCACCTCCTTCCCCTGGTTAAAAGCTGGGACGCCTCCCTCCCCTCGACAGGCTCCAACCACATACCGATAACGATCACTCGCTCCGCCCCCTCCCTGAGTCAGAAGCCCCCACGCCCGCGGTGGGCGGACACGGACTGGGAGACCCTGGACCCGATAATTAAAGGTTTCAAGGTCCCAGCCGTTCCGTCGTGCCTCACCCCCCCAAAGCTAGATGAGTGGATGACAGAATCGCTCAACCGACTAGTAGCTCTCCTCAAGGAACACACGCCAGTGTCCAGACCGTCCCATCACTCCAAGCCTTGGTGGACCCTCCACCTCACAATCCTCCGTCGCGAATATCACAAGGCCGCTAGGAAGGCCAGAAAGCAAGACACCCCTCACATGCGGGAAGTTGCCGGCACCTCCAAGGTGGGGTACTTTAAGGCGATTAAAGCCGCCAAAAACGAACACTGGTCCTCCTTTCTGTTGGCCGCTACCCCCCAGAGCCTTTGGACGGCTAAGAGGTTCGCCTACGGGCGTGCCCAGCCGCGCTTCCCCTCCCTCCCAGGGGCCGAGACCCCTCAGCAAATGAACGATGTCCTTCTGGACCACTTCTTCCCCCCTAAGGAACCCTTCTCCCCGCCACCTAGGCTTAGGCCACATAAGTCAGCACCCCCCTTGACGACTGACGAGATAGCTGCGGCTCTCTCCAAGTGCTCTCCGACCTCGGCTCCCGGCCCGGAGGGGATACCCTACTCCACCTGGACACAGGTCAACAAGATCAACCCCTCAATCCTCCTCCAAATTCTTTCCCCGCTAGTCCTCCTGGGGTATCACCCTGCATCGCTGAAGAGCTCGAACGGCGTGGTACTTGATAAGCCAGGGAAGCCTTCCTACGAGTCGCCCTCCTCCTTCAGGATAATCGTCCTGATCCGCACAATCTCGAAAATCCTTGAAAGGATTATAGCAGCCCGATTACTAGCGGCAGCCCGGCTCAAAGGGCTGTTGCATCCCAACCAGTGCGGCTCGCTCCCCGGACTTAGCACCTACGACGCTTGCCTCACTCTCACCAACGACGTCAGGACCCTGCAGAGGCCCCGTCTCAAGGTCTCCTCCCTGTTTCTGGACATAAAAGCAGGGTTCGACAACGTCGACAACAACACTCTGGCCCAAATCCTTAGGGAAGGAGGGATACCCCCCTATCTGGTCTCATGGGTTTCGTCTTTCTTAGGGGAACGAAGCTGCACCCGAATCTTCCAAGGGGCCCCAGGAACCCCGGCCCCCGTCAACGTAGGCGCCCCCCAAGGGTCGCCGATCTCCCCGCTCCTCTTTCTCCTCTACGTTGCGCCGCTACACTTCAGTATCCCGCGGGGTCTGATGATCTTGTATGTGGACGACTTCGCCCTCACAGTAGCATCCCTCTCCTATCGTGGCAACATCCGCAGGCTCCAGCAACTCTTCGAGAGGCTTGAAAGAAAGGCGTCCCGCCTGGGCGTCTCCTTTTCGGTCGCAAAGACAGAGCTGATACACTGGAGGACCCCCAGCCAAAGGAACTCACCAAAGTGTGTCTCGCCTATCCAAATCAAAGGGGAATTGTTTCGCCCCAGCGACTCCCTCCGGTGGCTCGGGTACTGGTTCACGCCGGCCCTTGACCCTGCTGCACATTTCTCACGCCGCTTGGCCCTTGCCCAAGGGGTGTTCGCCCTCGTCCGCAGACTGAGCCCGCCTGGTGCGGGACTCCCCCCCTACCTATGCCACAGACTGGCGACATCTCTGATTGCTCCCATCCTACTCTACGGCGCGGATCTGTTCACACCCAGCGTGGGCACGACGACCCGCCTCGATACATTCTGGCGCAAGGTCCAGAGATGGACCACAAACTGCTTCTCAGCTACCCCCACCGGAATACTTTTGGTGGAGTCATGCCTCCCACCCGTTTCCCTCCTCGTCGCCCACCGGCAAAGGCTGGCAGCGCTCAGGGTGGTCTGCTCCCCCCCCAGTGTGAACCCGGCAACAGCCCGCCTTCACCCATCCTTCCCCTCGCTCTCGGGGTACCGTGCCCCTGACTCCTCGCGGGCCGTCACCAGAGGCCTTTCATCCGTTTACCTCCCCCTACACTGGAGAACGGCTCGACCCGTGCCCCAAATAAGAAACCACCTACTGGTGGATGCGGTGGCTCACCGAACGATACCATTCACCCTCGGGCTGTCTAGGATGCCCATGATCAACTCCCACTTGGCCTGCACGACCCCATCCCTCCCACCCCAGTCCCTGATGGACAACACCTATTCTGCCCTGAAGAAGAGAGTAAGAGAGGCACTCCTCGCGGAGTGGGCCTCCCAATTCCCGACCCCAGGGTACTACCTGCACCCCCCAGCGCTAGGCCCGAGGCCCTTCATGGGCTTGGGCAAGTTCGTCGCCGGGAGAATTCACCAGATGAGAGCCGGGAAGAGTTACCTGGCCGCCCACCCGACCTGGAGGTCCCCCGACGCGGACACCTCCTGCCCCCGCTGTGGCTTGGAGCCCGAAACCTTCGAACACGCCATCCTTTCCTGCCCCTCGAGACAGCACAGCAGGTCGCGCCTCCTCCACGGTGTTACCAGCGTCGATCCCGAGGCCCCACTCTGGACGTCCCTCCCTCTGCTAAAAAGGCTCGCCACCTTCATAGGCGTCACCTCCACGGGATTTCCCCCCACAATGTTCCCACCCACCACTCCCCCTTCTTCCCCCCCCGTTCTCTCTCTCACCCCCCAGGGTGCCCCCCCCCAGTTTTTCGTGTTTTTTCGTTAGCTGAGGTATAGGGTCGTTGGGTTTCTTTCCTTTGTCTTATGAAGGCTTTCCTTTCTAGACGACTAAGTTGTTAGTTTGTGCTTTCATTGTTATATGTGGCCGTTGGCCCGGCGGAGGAGAAACCTTCGCGTTAGTGGATATTTATTGGTGCCGTGACTTTCCTTTGTTATTTTGTTTGGATTTATAGGTTTTGTTCTCTCCATAGCTAGCACTGCATGAGGCATTTTGTACCTAAAAAAAATTAACGAATTATTAAAAAAAAAAAAAAAAAAAAAGAAAAACGACCAAGAGATAGGACACAAACCATCTCTCCTCCACCTACGGCGATGGAAATCTCAACACCACGGGAAATCATCGTCACTTTGACCCACCCACCTCTCGCCTCCCACGATAGCTACCGCCTAGGAGTTGACGTTAAGCCATCCACCCTCCTCCCCTGTTGCCTCGGCCTCCCCTCCTTGGGGTTCTCCTTCCTGTTCGTCATTAACTCCCGCTCATGATGTTCGGTTCTCCCCCTTACCCCGCACTTGCTTTGAACCTCGCTTAGAATTTTGCACGGTCGGAAAGCTTCTCACTTCGTTCACGGTTGGCGATACGGCGTCCGGACTCTCGGTCGAAGTAAGACTTCGGTTCTGCTGGGCTTGTTCCTCTGATGGGGAAAGTTTCGGTTAGTAACATCACGGTCTCGCTCGGTTTCGCTGTCGTCCCAAGAGCCCTTGCTATGGCCCGTTAGTCGGCTGTGGCTAGCCCGCTCGCGATCCTTCCTCTACTCCCCTCCCGGTTCCGTCCGCTGGCACCGTACTGCCCCATAAGCTGGCACCTTACTGCTAATCCTCCTCCCCGGCTGGCACTCTACTGCTCCCCACCGGCTGGCACCCTACTGCTCACCTTCCTAGCTGGCATCCCCTCTGCTCGGTGGCTCCGCTCGCCCTTCTCCTCCTCCGATCGTTCCGCCCTTCCTCGGTTACGCCTAGTCGTGGTATAGCACTGCCTCCGTGGCTTTGTCCAACGCTTGGGAACGATGTAATGACCTGCCCGACCGTACATCATGGTTTTTGGTGGGCCCTCAACTTATGAGTTTTCCTGTGTCGGCGATCATCTATCCTCTCCCCCGGGCCCCGAAAGGGCCTTAGAGCAGCCGTCGTTTCTTTTGTTTTGGGGAGCCTGCTGAAGGGTTTGGGTCTCTCTACCTGTTCGTTTCTATGTATTGTTTCCTTACGTGTCTGGGGTATATTATCTTAGGTGCTAGGCGAGGGGGACTTTTCCTATTGATTCGGGGTGTTTGATTTTTCCCATGACGAGGTGAAGCGGGCGGGATGACTTTTGCTTATAGGTTTTTTATCTCCATAGCTAGCGCTGCATGAGTCTTTTGTACCTTTAAACATAATAACGATTTGATTACAAAAAAAAAAAAAAAAACGACCAAGAGATAGGGCTTGTACCTCTGATGGGGAAAGCTTCGGTTAGTAACATCACGGTCTCGCTCGGTCTCGCTGGCGCCCCAAAAGCCCTTGCTATGGCCGGTTGGTGGGTTGTGGCTAGCCCGCTCGCGATCCTTCCTCTACCCCCCTCCCGGTTCCGTCCGCTGGCACCATACTGCCCCTTAAGCTGGCACCTTACTGCTGAAAACTCCTCCCCCGGCTGGTACCCTACTGCTCCCCCCGCTCTGGCTGGCACCCTACTGCTACTCACCGGCTGGCACCCCACTGCTCACCTTTCTAGCTGGCATCCCCTCTGCTCGGTGGCTCCGCTAGCCCTTCTCTCCCCCTCCGATCGTTCGGCCCTTCCTCGGTTACGCCTAGTCGTGGTATAGCACTGCCTCCGTGGCTTTGTCCAACGCTTGGGAACGATGTAATGACCTGCCCGACCGTACCTCATGGTTTTTGGTGGGCCCTCAACCTATGAGTTTTCCCGTGTCGGCAATCATCTATCCTCTCCATCACGCCCCGAAAGGGCCTTAGCGCAGCCGTCGTTTCTTTTGTTTTGGGGAGCCTGCGGAAGGGTTTGGGTCTTTCTACCTGTACGTTTCTATGTATTGTTTCCTTACGTGTCTGGGGTATATTATCTTAGGTGCTAGGCGGGGGAGACTTTTCCTATGGACTCGGGGTGTTTGATTTTTCCCATGAAGAGATGAAGCGGGCGGTGGGATTGCATTTATAGGTTTTTTTCTCTTCATAGCTAGCGCTGCATAAGGCTTTTTGTACCTAGAAACAAATAACGCATGATTACAAAAAAAAAAGAAAAAAAAAGAAAAACCGACCAAGAGATGGGATCTTCACGCAACCATCTAAGTACTTTTCTGTACTTAAGATATTGCAATACGATTACCTTTACTCTCTTTCTATACACTTCTCCTCTACCAAAGCCTACGCCTCAAGAACCCGGAGACTATTGCGATAGTCTCGACGGGCTGCTCAGACATACGACTATTGTGATAGTTCTATCAAGCACGACAACCCACTCATCTTACTATCTGACGAGATAGTATCCTTCGACGGATCGATCAGACTAGCAAGACAGTTCCGTACTATCTGAAGAGATAGTATTTCCCTACGCCCGTTATAAAGAAGAAGACTTGCTCACTATAGGAAACCAGTGTCATTACCTGTTGCCTAACTACGTAACAATGGGATTGTTACAGCTGACCTCTATAGCCATGCGGACGCTTCGAAACCTATACCATTCGATTCCCCTCGATCAGCGGATTCCAACGCACCCTGTCCCGATGCTGTCCGACCACTGGCTGAATGGCTATACATACCTTTGTATTTGAGTTCCCCGGGCAAGTACTTTCAAATTGTTCGCTACTGGGTGCTACAGGCATGCGGATGCTTCGAGGCCTATACCATTCGATTCCCCTCGGCGAGCGGACTCCAATGGGACCCTTCCCGACTCTGGCGGACATCTGCCCGCTGCTGTATCTGCCTTTTCCATTCTGCTGACCTCTATAGCCATGCGGACCCTTCAAAACCTATACCACTCGATTCCCCTCGACCGGCGGATTCCAACGCACCCTGTCCCGACGCTGTCCAACCGCTGGTTCAAATGCTATCGCAAGCTTTGTACTTCAGTTCCCCGGGCAAGTACTTTCAAATTGTTAGCTACCGAGTGCTACTGTTTTCTAGACTAGCTTTAATAAATATATGCCTATTTTACTATCTAAATGACTCAAATAAGTAAACATGAGTAATACTGCATGGATCTTTCTGGATAATTTGGATATTCTCCACAGTTTTCACTAACTTATTCAAAGTCCTCGAAGGTAGAGTTGTTGACTTAGCAGGTATCTGATAATAGCTAGTTACACCTGACTACTTCCACTAATGTTCTATCCTATTGGGTTGCGTCCGGAGAACCTTTTTGCGTCCGGAGAACCTTTCTGCGACGGGTACCTTCTGAGTCCTTGGTTGTGTCTTGTGCGTCTGCGTGGCATGTACCCCTGTCCACAAGCACCCAATAAAAGACCGCTCACCCAGAACGCGAGTTTACGTTCTATGCACCTGGACCGCCGGACGCACAGGGAGCACGGGGTGCATCCGGGTGTATGCTTTTTCTTTTGCTGAGGTGGAAGCCCGCTTGGTTTAGACGTTCTTAAGCTATTGCCAAAAGGGACTAAAACTGGAAATATGCGTAGGATTATCGATCTGGCCACACCAGCAGGATTCAATCACCATGATTTCAAAGATTACTTTCTAAAAGCGTTTTTAGCAACGAATCTCGCCTTTAATTGCTCAAACAACCTTGCCTTTCGTCGTGTCTTCAAGTACATTCGTCCTGGAGTCGAAATCCCCAGCCCAACGACATTAACGCGGCATTTGAAAAGGCTGGGACAGGCTCCGGTGGATGATATTCGAACATGTCTAACTGCTGGAGGAAAGATTTCTCTGGCTGCCGATACATGAACTTCACTGAACAAACTTGCTTTTTTGGCAATTGTGACTTATTGGATCTCAGATAGCGGGCAGATGGAGGAGGTGCTGATTGGGTTCGAGGAAATGAGGGGTTCTCATACGGGGGCTAATATGGCAGGGATAATTAATGACGTTCTGGTCAGATACGGGATTCAGCATAGAATTCTGGGTTTCACTACCGATAGTGCCAGCAATAACCAAACACTCACAGAAGCCTTAAACAATGCTTGGAGTTTACTATCGGTTGAATGGTGTCAATTGGAAAATCATATTCCATGTATGGCCCATGTTGTTCAGCTTATCCTCGTGGCATTTATGAGTTCAATCAAGGTGAAATTGCGGGATGGTCATATGCCGTCTGGCTTTATCGCAGGCTATATCGTGAAGGTTATGAGATTGGATAACGGCTTTCACAAAACAGTAGAAATGGTAATGTGTCTAAGATCTCATACCTAGCACCTATATTACAAATGCATACGTACAAATTCATACGCACAAATTCATACGCACAAGGGTATATGCACAAATTCATTATTCCAAATTGAATGCGCGCCAATGTGAAAGTAGAACCAAGAGTTTTCCCCATTGTTCTCACCTAAGATACCTTTAGTCAGAGATAATGCTAATAATGGTTTATAGCATGGGAAAATGAGTATTGTGGTTGGTGCTTTACCTCAACGGCGTCAACACTTCATCGAGATACAGAATAACCGGGTTAAGATCCCTACTACACTACTTTATGATGTCAAAACACGGTGGAACTCAACCCTAAATATGTTGGAGAGATCTGTACAGCTATGGGAATTCACCAAGGACTGGTTACAAACCTTTGCCGAGTATGCGCCTCTCTGGTCAAAGCCGGAAGAGTGGAGGCAGATTGAATACATCTTGGAGGTACTTCAACCGATACGATTTTGGACTTTGTTGATGTCAAAAACACGTGGCGTCACCATTCATCGAGTGTTTCAAGTCTATCAAGATATCTTTGATTATTTGGAAATGCAAATTTCCAAGTTAGAACGGAAGCGGATGCAATGGAAGGTTGATATTCGTGAGGGCCTAGTGAAAGCTAAATTGAAGGCCGCCTCTTACTATGGTACAACGGAAAGTCCAAGAGGTCTTCTGTTTGGCATTGGAACTTGCCTAAATCCCTATTGCAAACTCAACCTTTTTCGAGAATGGGATCTTGATGCCAGTGGGGTGACTGAGTATGAGAAGTCATATAAAAAGGAGTTCATAGCATGTTATAATCTATACTATGCACCAATAAATAATCAGGCACCTGACATGTCAATTCCACGGAGTGGTCTGAACAGTCGATCCAAACACCGTTACTCTTCGGGACACTGAGCAGTTATCCTGAGTGAGGCACTAGCGTACATCGAAACCAATTCTGAGATTGAGCCGCCCGAGCCAGACACTGAGGCTACGGATCCCACATGTGAGGCCTGTCCAGCTGGGATTTTTTACAAGGCAAATATACTGGAGTGGTGGAAGGTTAATCTGGGAAGATTCCCAAATTTACCTCGAATGGCTAGGGATATTCTCGCTGTTCAAGGGGGTAGTGTTGGAGTAGAGCGGGTGTTTAGCATGGCAAGAGATGTGATTCCCGATTGGCACTAACGACTGAAAAGCAGGACAATTCGATCTTCAATGCTAGTGAAATCCTACGAGAACGAAGAATTACGAAGAGAGCTAGAAGGTCACGATAGTGAATGGGAGGCAGAAAAACTCGAAGAAATGCCTGCTGCGGAGGATTATCGTTATTGGGCTGATAGGAAGGAAGAAAGTATAGAGAACGATAATAGCTGTATCTCTGATGATGACGAATCGCACAAGAAGGACACCGAATGGTCTTTCATTGATCAGGATGGCAGGCGAGCATTTGGAAGAGAGCCAAAGGCTATACTACCTGAGCATGGACTGGTTGGATCTCAATATGCACGGCCTGGACCACCTCGAAACCAAAGGTGTACATCACTTGGGAGGCTCCGAGGAATCAGATCCTGAAGAAAGAATCTGGGATAGTACAGTCAACATGTATGTTGCATCCAACACTGATAAGGAGGAAGGCTCACAAGAGGGTGAGGCGGAGATTCCCGGTGAAGGACTGAGCAATCTTGATAATATCAACCAACAGGGTGACGAAAATTCCAGCTGCATAGCAGGCTGAAGGGGCCGCCTGGAAGAGGATTGTTCAGAGGAGGAGGCTCTATCGGGAACCACTGATTCACTACCGGTTATACGTGTAACCCGCGGAAGAGACCAGACAGGAACTAATACCACAATTCGAGTTCCACCCAGGAAGCGTGTCGGAACTGGCGGGAAAGAAGAGAAAAGATCCCGTTTCCACAAAGTTAATTTTCGTGTAAAATAATTATAAATTCATCAAATTTGACTGAGTAATTGAGAAGACATTTTTACTATCCCCTAAGTTATCCTAGTGGCCAAGACATGCCGAGGAGGTGTCAAGTGTACAATGTATACTGTAGTGAATGACGAGCCGCCATGGATTGATTGGAAAATGCCCAATATAATCCGGGGACTGCATCTGGGATCGTGCGGACGGGGTCCATTTTCTGACCCTCGTCCGCCCGATCAGATGTGCACACCCCAAGTAAATGTAAGAGTGAGTTGAAGGATCTATGTTTTCAGAGGCGGAAATTCAAGAAGTCTGAATACATTGTCCATTTATTCGAGTTCTTACGATAAGCTACAGGAACAGGAGCATCGTCATGAAAATCATTTGCACAGAAAAATCTTACATACACAAATCATACTCTCAGAAAAAATCATACCCACAGAAAGATCATACGCACACAAATCATACGCACACAAAATCATACGCTCAGAAAAATCATAGGCCCAAAATAATACACTGGTAATGGTGTCGCAGATAATACGCACTAGTGCAACGGCTAGTTGCATTGGCTCTAGTTAGTCGCGTTTGTCAGGTCATAGCGCGATTTGTCTTCCCCTATATTCTTTCTGTTTCCCCTTTTCTCCCATAGACACAGAAACTATTCACCCCGCCCCCCTCTGAATCTATGTCCCGCACTGCGCCCTCTTGAACACAAGTTCCTCCTTTCCCGAGTTCCTCCCCGCCCAAGTCTCTCCTTACCCGCCATCCACTCGAGCACATTTGGATACCTTTATCGTGGCTCTATACCAATCGCACTTCATTCTATCCTGCATTAAGCGGGAGGAAAGCTTGCTTTGAGCGAGTTTGTCTGGCTGCGGAAGACTACGAGAGGGCTATCAAAAATGAAGAAGAGGGATGCGGAGAAGCGCAAGCGGTAGCGCGAACAAAGAAAAGCTGCGAATCACCTCCACAACTCTGAACATGGGAGTGAAGATATTGCAAATTCTACCATGGATGCCAAAGGTGTATTATTCTCTGCTATTTAACCGATCTCTCTGCATGGGCTTGATATTAGCAATTGTTGTATTTAGCTTTCAACTCAGTCGCATATCTGTATTTAGGGCATATACTAATCTCCTCGTCGCTTGTATTAGATTCGGGGGAACCATGTCTACAGCTGGATATCGATAAAGTTTATTCAATGAAAAGGAATATTTCCCACATATTGAAAACTCCCGATCATCCACCCGTCAGATACCACCAATGTAGCGATTTTGACGTTCTGGACTCAATCCTTTCGCGACCTAACCAGCAGCTGGATAGCAACTTGAAGGAGCATGTCGAAGAGCAAAATGAGCCCCAATTACACCGGATCACAGGTGACATTGTTATAATAAAGGACAAGTAAGTAATTCATCCTTTGGGCTAAGACTAGGCTTATCTACTAAACTATCTTTAGGCAAGGCGTCTCATGTGTAATCAAAGCTGGGAATGGCAAGGCATGTTGGCTATTACCGTAAGTTGAACCGGCGGTACACAAATATGTTGCATCACAGAATATAGCGGCAGATCATACCCGACATGGTACAAGCGGTACGTGGAAGCGCTATAGGCCAAGTGAGATGGAAGGCGCTCAAACCACTCATAACTTGAAGGCTGCGAGTGATAGTATCAAGGATGCTACAACCCTGAGTTCTCCTGCAGGGAACTCGAGCGGCGAACATAACCCGGAAGGTACTTTGAGAATAAAAGGCTGTGTCATTGGGCACTGTGCCTTCGTTCCACAAATGGGATCACGAAGGCAGAATATTGAACTTGGACCCGGGCCAGCCCAGTCATATAACACGAAATCAGCAATTCACACACTAACAGAATTCGGCCAACAGCTTTTACCATTGACTCAAACTGTTGAGGCCCTATTTCAGACTTTCCTCCCGGAGGAGCATTCCAAATACACAGCAGTCTATGAGACCATTTACGATGGGAAAGCTGACAATGTTGACAAGGCATTTGGAATATGAACCTCCCGCTCACTTGTCATCAACGCGAATACCAATAACCATGAGGATCTGGAGGACGTATGCCATGGGTGGAGTGCGATAGTAGTATTCAGAGACTTTGAGGGCGGCGATGCCTGCTTTCCTGAGCTTGCAGTCAAGATTGATTGTACCCCTGGTATGTAGAGACTCTCGCCCATCTTATCCAATTCCAATAAGTGACTAAAATATATTCTCTAGGTTCCATTATTTTCATGCGTTCCTATGCCGTGGAACATTATATTGGCTCTTTTGTGGGAAATCAGTGTAGTGTTGTCCACTTTACACATCAGGCAGTGCACGATGCATATGTGGAGAAGACGGGGAAGCCATTGTGGGAGTTCAATAAGATGCCTAAATGGTAGCAGAAGTTGCGCATGCATCTGAATGTATAATAATGTTCCTAATCATTGATTTTTCTATTTAGTATGGGTATATACTTTTGAGCTTGGCCTGCCCTCGTTTGCAAGGCTGTGCCCCCAAAATCATACGTCCAAACTATACGCCCAAAGCCATACGCCCAAAACCATACGCCCATAACCATATGCCCAAAACCATACGCCCAAAGCCAAACCATACGCCTAAACCCATACGCCCAAAACCATGCGCCCAAAACCATATGCCCAAAAGCCATACGCCCAAAGCCAAACCATACGCCCAAAGCCATACACCCAAAACCATACGCCCAAAACCATACGCCCAAAACCATATGCCCAAAAGCCATACGCCCAAAGCCAAACCATACGCCCAAAGCCATACACCCAAAACCATACGCCAAAGAGAGTCACCTAAAACCATAGCTTTTTATACACCATAGGGAGCGCCCAGTTTAACCAACTATCTGCAAGTTTAGGGTAAGTGATTGCCTGAACCTCAGACCAGATTTAAATAGTGGCTAGTATTTGGATGGATGGCTTGTAAGGCATGTGAGACGTGATGCCTAAACCAATAGTCTTAGAATAAAAAGCCCAAAGCAGAATGCCCAAAGCCATAAGCCCAAAGCCATACACCCTGAATGAGATCACGAAATGATAAGCCGAAGACCATATCCTCAGGAAGATAGGAATCGTGCATGCACCACTATACAACTATACGCTTAGAGTTATGTACCCAGAATCATATGCTTAGAATTACTTAGAAACATACCTAGATTATACGCTTACAATCATATACTGAGAGCGATTTCCAAACACTATTTATCTCAAACTAGAAGCCCAAATCATAATGATAATGTGAGCACTATATTCAAATCCTATCTTTTGAGATAGTTGCTGGATTACTATATGGAATATCCAAATAGTGGAGTCATCATACTAGACATACGAAGTAATTAGAGGGTGTTTGGCCAGCCAATTCTGATCTCAAATTGTGATTTCAGATCAGAATTGAGAGGCCAAACACCCCTTAGATTTCAACCTGCCATTTGTTTAGTCACAGAATATCACTCGTAGGAATAAGTGGGGCCCCGCATAGGGGCAAGAGTGGGGGACCAGAAGACAGGGGCTATCTAGGCAATCAGCGGGGAAAGTAACATACCCGCCCCGCCCCATAGCCCGGCCAGGGCCCCGTGTCATACGGGGCGGGGAGGAACAGCAAAGAGTTGACCCCAGGGCGGAGTAACGGCAGGGTCACAAAGTGAAACCCTGCCCCGCCCCACCCCGTAACAAACACTACCCATACTGTACCTCACTCCAATTGGTTAGATAGATAGCATCTTAGATGTGCTCCTAGGTTTGGGATGGCTGGTTGCGACAAAACCAGGCAAGAATTTTTGGCCTTTTTTTTTCACCAGAATGCATGAAAAGACCCCACTCAATTGCAGGAGCGTGGAAAAATTTCGTCTGTCCTCAATGGTAGTCCCACATAGCTAACCCACATCTAAGCTCCTATCGCGAACCTTGATTGATCTCCACCCTCCGCCTTTATCCACCCCACTGTCGTACTATGACATCCTTCAACTCCAATCCATCGGTTATTTTTCTCAGCCTTTTTCGTCCCCGATATCTTGTGGACTTTTCCAGGATTACTTGGATATTAAGGGAAACAAGCTAGAACCTAACTGCAAGGATTAGCCGATAATATGAAATAGAATTCTCAACACCATGGCTGCTGCCCCCATTTCCAATATACTTGTGGGAATTTTCTCCATGGTTTGTTCTTCCAGACCTAAATCTATGGCGTCTAATGTTTCGCCTGTGCTCAGCCTTGCACAAAGGGATGGGACGATTTCGTCTCTAGGTGAACCAATAAACACACTCGTGACTCATCCAGCGAGGTGTCTATCAACCTCTCCCAGCAGATGATGCCTTCCAGTCACCAACATTTGGGCATCTGAAGACTTCTCCAATACTGCTTTCAAAGATTCGAAAAGCCTAAATGAGTTTACCGCAATGCCGTGATCAACCGCATTAAGAAGGATAAAAGTGCGCTACAAGGACGTTATGCATTGCAGTATCTTCACAATTTCGGCAAGTTGCAGTCTATGTCCATGGACGGAATCTCTCTGTTCTCAAAACGCTCTCCATATCTCCTCAGAGAACCTTCCCACTCGTCATACCATCCGCTTCAGTAAGGAACCAAGTATACTGGTAGCAGATCGCTCTTTTCGAACAGCAAAATCAAAGTTAAAATATATAGCAGGGTGTGTTGCTCTCTACTCTTCTCCTACTCCTAGTCCACTACTAGCGAACTGTTGTCATGATTTGTTAGCATGGACTCATTCCCCCTCCTGAGTGTAGAATCTTTATTATCTAATAAAAGTCTTTCTGACCCACCCATTTCCGTAGCAAAACAGAACTTCTATATCACCTATACTTTCTATCTTGACCAACCCCATCTTCGGAATTCCTCCATCCACCCTATGAGCCGGCCTCCCACATCATTCACGCTGCGCTCTAAAATACTGGAATATCATAAACAGGGATGCAGGGGTAATAGCCAAGCTAGCTGTTAAGATCCCTCATCTGCAACAGTGCGGTGGTTCCAAACATTATTAGTGGTATTATAGGAGTTTGCAGTATTTTGGCAGTTGATGCTATTATTGAAAATATTTTTAGCGATATTTCACGCTTTGCTGCTCGTTCTGCTGAACAGAAGGAGTTGCTGAGCACGGTTGGTTGTGATATTCTCCAGGAAGGGAAGAAAAGTTCAGTGCTGAAAGAAAATCAGAGGTTAGTTGGGGCAGCCCAGCAAGCTCAGCCACTCTTAGGCGCCAAGAATATTCCAATCAAACCTCTCTGAACCTATGAAACAATGGGGTATCGTTCTTCAAGCTACGATTAGCATTGTAGGATAGGGCATAATACTCACGCATAGAAGAAGTTACAGTGCTGGCCAACAGGCGCTATGGGATGAGATACTCATGATTTTCTAAAATCCCTAAATATAGCTGCTGTTCCATACAGGGAAAAGGTCTGCAGGAGCCTCAGGACTTTTGGCAGGATGCAATAACAGCCGCAGTTCCAACCCTCAGAAAATTATGAGCATAAAGCTTATCCCTCTTATTCCCCAAAATAATATCAAGTGGAAAGTATTGGTCCTGGGTTTTGATATGCGTTTTCGTTTTTGGTCTTCTATTCAAACAGTTTGTTGGGGCAGGAATGTCTCTGGTACACAATGCGGAAATTAAGTGAATATTAGTGAAATATTAGGTTAGGCTTTAGAGAAGAGGGTGGTTGGTGGAGTGAGAGTTTGTGATATATCAGAACTGCTGACTGTCAACAGATAGCCTGATCAATAAAACCTTCATTTCGACACCATTATCACATCATGATTCAAGTTTTTCTTTTTTTATAACCTCACGGCCTTTTATTGATTAATAATAATTCTTTTTGTCTCATGAGATACTCCAACTCCCACTAAAACCACTCAAGACCAGTAAGAGTCTCGCTCGTTTTCTCCATCTCCTGTTGGACCGATGCCTCCAACCTCCAAACCACCCTTTCAATTAACGCCTCCAACCTTCCTCCCTCCTTTTTGATCCCCTTCTCAGCACTGTGGTTGATACCTTTTTCCATCAACCTGCCACAGCAACTCATATTTTTCTCAAACTTATTGAAACACTTATTGTATCTATTTTGTGTTTGCATGTCCAAATAAATTAGTTTAAAACCAACATATAGAAGTGTTAGTCTAAAGAAGACAATTCCTCTATTGGTATTATATACGCCTACAATAAAAGTGCCTATCAAGAAATAAACGTATCCTCCGCCATCTTTTCTAGAGCTGGCAACTAACTCTTGGACTCTGATGATCGCTTTATCCTGACTTCTATCTTGGACTTCAAGAAGCTTAACCCTCTGGTCCTGCATTAGTTTAACTCAACTCCATATTCCTGTAGTTAAAGAAGGAGGGCCTATGGTGTGGAGCCTCTCAGGGTTGAGCTTGCTCTTCCCCGGGCCAGACTGAGTACTTGCCTCTGGCTCATCATTGGTAGGGGTCTCATGATTTTTTAAAAGATCTGGTTGACTTGAAGAGTGGAGTTTGGCACTTGCCAGTGGTTTAAACATCATAATGTCGTCCATTGGACAGGATAAAGAAAAGAAATAGAACAGGACCTGGGGGTGGGATGCAAGCTGGGGCAAAGAATGGGCTGAAAACTGGGGCGAAGAATAAGATGAAAACCCAGACGAGACATCGGACAGATATTGACCATTCTGTGAATCATGATCTAATAAATTATCAAGTTAGTGCTCTCACTATTTTTGGGAGTATTGAATGAGCTACTTACCGGTATTGTTTCTTATTTATTATGATACTGCAGTTTAGTTCCCAAGCTTGTCCGGTGTTGGTTGATGAAGAAGAGGGAAGAAGAGAGTTGGGTGAGAAACCCCCCTAATTATTCCCCTTTCACGGTATCACAAATTCGCACATGTGCGAACCTCAGATCATAGCCATGTGATCGTGGCTACCCACATCAGGTACACCTTAGTCAGCTATATAAGGCATGACAGAGCAGTGTTGCAAAGAAGGCCTTTGATAATGGAACCCGGGGGTTTAGAAGGGGAGGGGTTTGAATCGGGGCTTCTGAAAATAGGGATTGAAGGGGGGGGTTCTTTAATTTCTTAGTAAGCAAAAATAGCAGGAACACTGATGCGAATTTCTGACTTCAGCCCAGATATGTGAGTATTTATTGCTCAGAAGCCGGGGAAGTGGAGTACCAGTGCTAGTTTATTTGCCTTTTCTACTACATTTTGCTCCCTTTTCTTATCATTTCATTTCATTTGTTTCTTTGCCTTCAACTAACTGCCTTCAAATATCATTGTTTACCGATCTGTTAGAAGGGGTTCTATCTTATAACCCCCCGGTTTGAAAAAGCGCGTTCCTCGCCTTCAATCATTTTTTGATCGAACCCCCCCCTTCATTGCAACATTGTGACAGAGGGGTCGACACACTTTCTACTGTTACACTAGTCAAGGAGATCCTGCTCGCCAACGGAGCCAGACACCGGCCTTGACTCTTGATATGGCATGAGCGAGCATCCACCTCCATCATCAGTCGAAACCCCCAGTATCGCAGGGCCAGATACACACGGTGGCTCCTTACCACAAGACCGCTGATAGCTTCATTATTTCCCTTTGTCCTGGCCATACAATTTTTCACCATCACCATCAAATGCCACTACGATTGACTGCCGTATCTTGCTGTTCGGCTTTGGAGAGAGCAACCGGCAGTCCTGTCACCCGCCTCGCTTCACCGAAGGGATAGAGCAGCTCTCCTTATTTATCCACTTAATCGAAATGGAGTGCATCCGGGTCGCTAAAGAATGTGCCCCTTCTATCATCACTCCGCCCCAAGAAGACACTTGCGAACTGTGCCAACATCGCAATACCTGAGGATTTTAAGGTCGAGAACGTGACTATCCTACATAATGTGCAGCCAACAACTGGGACCCTCCACCTTACTCCCCACCACCTCATCTTCCAGATAGATCCCAAAGCCGAATCATTCTTTCCATCAGCATCCCGAACACCCCCCATAAGCAAAGCCAGTTGAGTGGCCTCGGGAAATATGGATCACGTATACTACAGTTTCTACACTCTTTCGCCATCTAGCCAGCGCCGCTTTACTGGCCCACTTCCGGCTACGTAATCGAGGCTTCTCCCCCCACCTTCAAGCCCAAGACTGAGCCGGAGTGCAGAGATGCCTCCGAGTCAATCAAAGCTCTTGCAATCGCCAAAGGGGTAGAAACCCTTTACGCCTACTCTTACGCCCTAGGCTCCATTATGAATTCAATGGGTGGAAGATATATAATCCCCGGAAGGAATACGAAGATAAGTATTAGCACCGAGAGATGCAAGAGATAGAAGATGTCAACAATTAATAAGGATTTACTCTGTAGGCCGATACCTCTTTTTGGGTGTGCTTAGAACAGGGCTAATTTCTAGCAGTTTTCTCCAACCTACCCCGCATTGTTGCTTGTTCCAGCCACGGTATCATACCGGTAAGCGATACGACCTTGAGCCATGCCAAGAACTACCGGCCCAGGGCGAGAATATCAGCCTTAACCGATTCACCCGTCTCATCATGTGAGATATCGTGCTAAAGTTATATCCTCCCTCTCAACCACTTCCCCATAATCAGGTGTTCGCGGCTGCTAACGGGTGTCCGTGGAAACCGTAGCATACAGGATGAGAAGCTCGTCCCAGCTATTTTCGCCTCGTCACAACCTCAGAATCTACCCCAAACGCCAGTGCAGCTTGAAACTTCCAATAGATCCCCCACCGGCTCCTGCACTGGTCTCGGGGCTCGCTCACTAGATCCCGATGCATGCACAGCTAGGCCCCCTACCGAAGCCACAGAGCCCCCTCCAAAAATATACGGGGCGCAACAAAACAATCCGTTTTTCTTGAACGCCCACCTACTGTGAAATTTATAAGCTATGCAAGGGCTTGGCATGGGGAACGAAAATATTGAAAACTACCGGCACTTGTCTTAACCGCCTTGCACAAAGGCTTATCTCGGCATTGGAAATATCTCGGCATTGGAAATATTCACGTCATGAAGGATTGCTTGAACAACGTCATTGAAGCCATCAAGGATGGTATCTCTCTACCCTACCTCCAAACCGGGTTGGATGATCAGTTCGGGATGGGCGAAGTATATTGGGACGACGTTGGATGGAACTGTGGTGATTGTACGACAAATTGCCCTCGAGTATAGCCATGTTCTCGTTCATTGCTCTGAGGAGTGGGATAGCGCCGGTCGGCTTAGCTCTCTAACGCAAATCTGTCTCGATCCATATTTTAGGACTATAGACGAGTTTATGGCGCTAGTGGAAAAGGATTGGGCAAGCTTTGGCCAAAAATTCCGTGACCGCTGTGGCTTTCTCGGGAGCGATAACTGGTCATAGAGAAGAATGGGAACCGAGTATCTGCAGAGGAAGCTTGTCTCGGCATTGAAGATGATTCACTCGCGTCTCGAAACGGCGTTTCCGGGGCATTCGCAACCGTTTCAAAAGCTGGTGGGGGCCTCGGTGAGGCTTTGGAAACTGTCTTTGGGCAAGAAATACTCTTCTTCAACACAGTTGTGGTTGTACCAGGACGTGCGTCTTCATCAGCGAGCAACAGCACGGGACTTCCAGATGGCGGAGAGGACCGTTCAGCCTCCTCATCTCTTGGCCGTAAAACCAAACTATCAAAGCCACAACCCCACTAACAATAACAAAGCCAAAAGAAGTCTCCCCAGTTTTTCACCAACTCCTCGACGCAGCCTACCAAATACCCCACCAGGACCCCACACGCTTTGAGTACAACCCACACTCCCTAAGAAGACTCCCCTATCGCCCATACTCTTGCCAGTGCGGCATCTTCCTCCATAATAACGATAAGGAACCTCATGGCGTGCGGATCCGGGAGCACAGCCGCAGCGTACTTCCTTGCTCGGGGGGGAGATGTAGGTTAACGAGAAGTACGACCCCACTGCTGACGACGCTGATAGGGAGAGGAAAATTGGTGGAGGGAGGGTGTTGTTCCCGAAGACGGGCACGGCGATCAGATAGTGGGCGGAGTGCTGGGTGAGGGAAGCGGGGGAGATCAACGGGAGCGCCATTAGTTTGCCTGCTACGAGTTTTCCTGAGGAAGGGGGCGGGAGAGGAACTGGAGGTGGAGGAGGAAGGGGGGCCAGTCCGGTGCCCGAGTGGCAGAGTAGGACTGTAGCGGGGAGCGATAAAGGAATAGAGGTTCAGATGATGTAGACTCGTATTGTGCTGTTCCTGTTCCTCTCTACCGTATGTTTATTCGGTCTTAGCAGAATACTCACAGCACTTGACATCTATCTTGTTTCTTGCAGGAATATTGTCTACTATGTCGCTTACAAAGCATCAGCATATACGGTATTACACATAGTTTGGCTATTGTCCCCGGGGGTGATCAGGTACCCCTAGCGATCTGGCCCCCCCGGCCGTCATTAGCCATCCACGACCGTCCCGCATGGCTAACCCACATCAAAGCTCCTATCGCGAGCCTTGATTTATCCCTACCCTGCGCCTTTATCCGTTCTACTGTCGTACCACGACATCCTTCAACTCCAATCCATCGGTTATTTTTCTCAGCCTTTTTCGTCTCCGATATATTGTCGACTCTTGCAGGATTGCTTCGATACTGAGGGAAAGGAACCTAACTGCAAGGATTAGCCGATAATGTGGGAGAAAATTCTCAACACCATGGCTGCTGGGCACATTTCCGATATACTTGCGGGAATCTTCTCCATGGTTTCTTCTTCAAGACTTAAATCTATGGCATCCAATGTTTCACCTTCGCTCAGCCTTGCACGGAGGGATCGGACGATATTGTCGCTGGTGGGACCAACAAACATACTCGTGACTCGTCCGGGGAGGTGTCCATCAGCCTCAGCGAGAAGATGAGGCCCTCCAGTAACCAAAATTTGGGCATTTGAAGACTTCTCCAAGACTTCTTTCAAAGAATCGAAAAGCCTAAATTGGTGTACCGCGTTGCATTCATCAAGCGTGTCAATAACAATAGATGTGCGCTGTGAGGACGTGGTGAGTTGCAGCATTTTCACAATTTTACCGAGTTGCAGTCTATGTCCATGAACAAAATCTCTCCGTTCTCAAAAGGCTCTCGATATTTCCTCAGGAATCCTTCCCACGCCTCTTACCATCTGCTTCAGAATGGAACCAAGCATACTAGCAGCAGATTGCTCTTTTCAAGTCACAAGATTGAAGTCAAAGCATGTAGCAGGATGTCTTGCGCTCTACTTCTCTCCTACAACTTGTCCACTGCTAGCGAACCGTGGCAGTCATTTGTTAGCATGGACTCATGTTCCTCAGAAGAGTAGAATTTTTATTACCTAATAAACATCTTTCCAACCTCCAGGTTTCCATTGCAAAACATAACTTCTGTATAACCTGTACTAATACGTTCTGTACTTGATCTGCCCCATCTTCTGAATTCCTCCATCCCCCATGAGCCACCCTCCCACATTATTGACGCGGGATTCTTGAATATTGGAATGTCATAAACTGTGATCGAGGGGTGATAGCCAAGCTAGCAGTTGAGACTGCTCATCTGCAACAGTGCAGTGGTTGCAAACATTATTAGTGGTATTATAGAAGTTCACAGTATTTTGGCAGTTGACACTAATATTGAAAATATTTTGAGCTATCTTTCACCTTTTGCTGCTCATTCTGCTCGACAGGAGGAGTTGATGAGCATGGTTGGTTGTGATATTCCCTAGGAGAAGGAAGAAAAGTTCAGTCCAGAAAGAAAAGTAGAGGTCTGTTTGGGCAGCCCAGCAAGTCCAGTCCCTCTTAGCCATCAAGAATATTCCAATCAAACCTTCCTGAACATATAAAACAATAGGGCATTGTTCTTCAAGCTACGATTAGCATAGTAGGATAGGGCATAATACTTGTAGGTAGAATAAGTTAGGAAGCTAGCCAACAGGCGCTATGGAAAGAGATACTTGTAATTTTCTAAATCCGCAAACACAGCTGCTGTTCGGTACAGGGAAAACAATCTGCAAGAGCCTCAGGATTTTTGGCTGAATGCAATAACAGCCATGGTTACAACCCTCAGAAAATCACGAGAATTGAGCCCACACCTCTTATTCCCCAAAATATTATCATGTGGAATGTATTTGTCCTGGGTTTTGATATGCATTTTTGTTTTTCACCTTCTATTCAAATAGTTGGTGGGGGCTGTAATGTCTGTGGTACACAATGTGGGGGTTAAGTGAATATTAGTGAAATATCAGGTTAGGCTTTAAACGGGGGGGGGTTGGAGGAGTAGGAGTTCGTGATGTATCAGAACTGCTTGCTGTCACTAGATAGCCGGATCAATGAGACCTTCATTTCGACACTATTATCACATCTTGATTCAATTTTATTTTATTTTATGGCCTAATAGCCTTTTATTGATTAATAATAATTCTTTTTATTCCTAGAAACACTCCAACTATGACCAAAACCACTTGAGGCCAGTAGTGAGACTCTTAAGAGTATGTTAGGTTTGCTCTATTTCCCTTTCTATCAACCTCTTCAACTTCCCTATCTCCCTCCCAAGCTTCTCTTCAATACAATTGACATGATCCTCCAACAATTTGAGGAGGCTGGTGAAGTGCATCTGGAACCTGTTGAGATACTTTTTTCATACTTTTCTTGAGTTTGAACATCAAGATAGAACAAGTTAATGCCAATCTATCAAAGTGTAGCAGAAAGAAGTGGCATTCTCTAATGTAATTGGTGTAACAATCCTATTGTTGAGCGTGTATGCAACAGGCAACGACTGTCGTCTCCTTCTTATGTGAATCTCTTTCTTTTATACTAAGGGATAGGGGAGTACTATCTCTTCAGATAGTACGGAACTGGCTTGCGTGTCTTAAGTGATTCGTTAAACGATACTATATTATCATATAGTAAAATGGATGGATTGTCGCGCGTGATAGAACTATCACAATAGTCCTATGTCGGGTAACCTGTCGAGACTATCACAATAGTCTCCAGGTTCTTTTTAGAGCGTAGGCTCTCGTAGAGGAGGAGTGTATGTAAAGAGAGTAAAGTGTAATCGTATTGCAATATCTTGAGTATAGAAAAGTACTTAGATGGTTGCGTGAAGATCCTATCTCTTGGTCGGAACCAAGTGCCTTATATAGGCATCTTCTCACAACCCTAACCTTGGTGACTCATCACCTCGCGCTGCATAAACCTCTATGACTCATAATGAGTCATAGCGCGAAATCCATC
>Ga0307517_10004009_pt1 | contig 22801 bp, 14 predicted proteins | sample 23_EM_MG_FD_194515 | JGI IMG/M metagenome (GOLD analysis project Ga0307517, IMG submission 194515) | Populus trichocarpa ectomycorrhiza microbial communities from riparian zone in the Pacific Northwest, United States - 23_EM | ecosystem: Host-associated > Plants > Roots > Unclassified | place... | reverse complement strand
GGGATAGGTCGGTTTGGTTCATTTGGGCAGGCTATATTTTTTTTTTATAAAAATAAAAATATCTGTAAAATAATATTGTTTTAAGGTTTTTTTTCAAAAAAAAAAAAACAATCTTATTTAAAAAAGATAAGAGAAATTTTTTGGTAATTCAGTTAGGTAATTAGGTTTAAGCCTCAAGTTTAGGTTGTTTTTTAAAATATTTTTTTTATTTTAAAAAAATTATTTTTAATATTAATACATTAAAATATAAAAAATTAATTTTAAATAAAAAAAATCAAAATTTTTTCAGCTTTTATTTGAAACACAATACTAAAATGGGATTTCTTCTAGTGAACTAGGACACGGAACGCGGTGCAAACTACGTTTTCAAAAAATTTAATTTTTTTTTTAATTTTTGCTAAAAATGAATTTTTTTGTATGTTTTGGATCGTTTTGATACGCTGATCTCAAAAATAATTTTAAAAAAATAAAAAAAACATCATTTTGATGCATTTCGGCATGAAAAACACTTTGAAAAGCAACCGCAACCACACTTTCAAATAGACTTCTACATAAGGCCGGGTCAATAACTATCTCTCAGGTTACCGACCCAGAGGAAGCAACACCGCATGATTTTGGGATTTGGGATCTAATTACCTGCCAAGTTGTCTTGGCTACCCCATCATCATCAATATTCAACATGAGTGAATAGGTATATGCACAGTTTTGAAACTCGATTCAACTCGACGAGTCGACTCGGGGCTGAAATTGAGCTGGGTTGAAGAAAAAATAGGAAAAGTTATGATACGGTGTGACACGGCCGACCCGGCGGGTTGACCCGGCAAAACCTGGTTGCAACCCGTTGACTTTTTTTTTTCTAAAACGACGTCGTTTTGAATTTTTTTTAAAATGAGGATTGACCTGGTGACCCAGCCAAAACCCAGAACCCGGACTTTGGACCGGGCCGGTTTTAAAAACTATGGGTATATGGTCTTTCTTCTTATATATCAGGAGTGACTATTGAATCTAGACTAAATATTAAATAATAAATGGAGATGGTATCACGACTCGGGATTTCCGTTCGAGGAGGTCGAGGAAAAAATCCTCAGCACGGCCACAGAAGTGATGTTTGTCTGTTACTAGATTCGATAAAGGACCCGTTTGGCTTTTGTTCCCCTGCTTTTGTTTCAATTTGACTCCGATGATGTTGAGATATTGATTTTGTAAGGTGGGCTGTGAACAGAAGTTGGCATGGTACGATGTTTCATCGATTAATACAAAATATTTTATGATATTTACTTATGAGATTAGATTTACCTTTGTTGAGAGACTTATATTTCATTACTTTTATTTAAAATTTGAAATTGATAAACTAAATATTTAATTATATTTTTCCAATTATGAAACCAGTTCTTAAGTAGACTGATATGCCCATAGATTTGGAAAATACGAAGAAATTATTTTTACGTGCCAACCCTTATGAAGGTGGAAGGGGATTGGATTGATTAAATATTATTTTTATATTAATACATGAAAATTATATAGAAATAAAAAAAAAAATTAAAACTAAAAAAAATTAAAAAAATGCAAAATTAAACTCCGCCTAAGCCGAGCTTGGATCACATGCCAGGGCACCACCCATTTATGTGATGGTAAGTCCCTGCTGGTTGCTGATCTTATCTTGAGAAACTGGACCTTTTGATGTGATTGGAAACTTTTACAAAGACCTGGCACTTTCCAACTAAACTGGAATCTTTCTCTTTTTTCTATTATTATTATTATTATTATCTTTTATCTACAAGATATAAAAGTCAATTTTAGTTCAAAATAGGTTTAAATAATGTTTAAAAGTTTTGAGCTTTGAATTGCATTGTTGGATAACAAAATATGGTTGTGTGTGGTACATATGATTTTCAAATATATATATTTTGTAAAATTTAATTAAAATATTTTTATATTTTTTTTAATTTCTAATATTAGTATATCCAAATCATAAAAAATACTAAAAATCAATTTAATATATTTTAACATCAAAAATACTTTTTAAGAAACATAAACTACTATAGTTCTGGACACCATAAATAAATGGTAGCCATGTTTTTTTGTCAACAAGATGTATCCAGTGATCTTTAAAAATAAAAAGGTTTTACTTAATTAATTGTCACGTGTACTCATAATGGAGTTTATTTTGTCAAGTGTGGAGCTTGTATTGCAGTGTATTGTGAATTTAAAATAGATATTAATCACAAGCTTTTTATTTTACAAACAAAATCCAATAAAAAATAATAATTTGATAAGAAGTAAAGGGCAGAAACAACAACAATACTCTTACTCTGTTCAAAATAACTGATGACATTAATTATTCTAGATAGAAAATTAAAATAATTGATGATTTTTATTTTGTATTTCATGACACAATCAAATGTCATGATATATTAACTAATAATTAAAATTAAAATTAAAATTTATAGGATATTACCGGTTATAACTCACAATAAAAAATTTCTCTTTATCTACCCACAGTGGATTATCCATAATATCAGACATCAACTTAATTCGTCTACGCAAGATCGCTAGATTAGGTTTTTTTATTTTTTTTGGGCGTGGTACCTTGCGTTTGAAATATGGGTCCGAGAAAATACAAATAATAAAAACAAAACTGTTTATTTATATTTATAATCTCAGATTCACGTTGACAAAAACATATACTGCCAACAGCACACAACAGAGAGAAGTTTAAAAAAAAACCAGCCTCTCAGAGAAAATGCAACTCTACACGATCTTTCCTCGCTGAAAAAAATCTTCTCCTCACTTTCCCGAGAAAGAAAAAAACAAGGGAAAAGGAAAATCCAATCCTTCATGATCCGAAACCACCATTCTCCACCCGAACTACCGGTCTCCGCTATCAATGGAGGTTCCGACGGTGGCTCCGATCAAAGTTCCAACTCGATTCGAGACCGTTCTCTTTTCAAACGAAACCCTAACTACAACACTAACACTCCAGACAAATCAAGTAAATCACCTCTTGATCGGTCTGATCGCCGCAGCCGATGGCACCCCTATACAAACAGAAGCTACAACCGCAAGGGGTGGTTGCTCCCTTGCCTTCCATTTCGCGGCGTTTATTTATTCTACTGTTTGATTTTTTTCGCTGTTTTAGCTTTCGTTTTGGCGTCTATTTTGTTGCAGAGTTCGATTACCGGTATGGGTGTGTTTAGTAGAGGGTGGATTGATCATTGGAGACCGATCAAAGAAGATTTGAAATCAGGTGCTATGTTGAAATTCGTGCCCGTGTTAAAATCACGGTTGCCTTTGGAAGGTCACGGGCTCGATCATGTCAGATTGCTAGCTAATAGAGTTGGCCTCAGGCCTCCAAGACTCGCCGTTGTAAGTTTCCGAGTCTGTTTAAATTTATTTTTTGCTGTAGATGAGAAATGCTATTTTAGGAGAAAAATATTAAGAATAGATTGCAAGAATTAGACAATAGGATTAGTGCGAAGCCCATTGGCGGGTCCCGTTAATCTCTTGGCAATGCATGGGTCAATAACAAGGAAGAATAGTGATTGAATTGAAGTATGGAGATGGAGGAGGAAGAAAGGTCAATTAGAAATGATTCGTGGAGAAGAATGAACGCTGTGTCACACATAATTTAAAGAAAGTTTAGCTCTAAGGGAAGTGAATGGAGGAAGTCAATTCAAGCAGCCAGCCCAACTAGTTCGGGACCGAGAAATCCTTTTAATGTCACAATTACAAGTTTATTGTTAGAATATATGCAGTTGAAGGTATGGAAGTAGTTTAGACTTTTTTTAAGAATTTATGAAGCAGGAGGAGCTTAGGTCATGCGCGGGTTGCATTGTTTTGCGTTGGTTTTCTTCTTTATCCTTTTGTTAGACATGTGGACTAGATAAATACATTTTTCTGACGTGCACTTCTAGATAAAGTTCTGTTTTATTTTTTTCTCCAAAGACTTCATCTACGTGTTTTTTTGTACTGACCTTGTGCGAGTGTGTTTTATTTTAATGGTACTTTGTTCTGATGATATTCAGATCTTAGGAAACATGAAGAAGGGCCCACAGTCATTGATGTTGATTAGTGTGGTGATGAATCTGCGGAAACTTGGTTATGCACTTAAGGTGATTTGTTTTGGCTGTTCTTGTATAACTTCCCTGACATTTCTATGTAGATTTTGGCATTTCTTGCTGCTATTACCAAATGCTTTGTTAGGCTATGCAACTGCATGTAAATGTCACACCATCTCTTTAACAGGTTGATGTAGTTTGGCTCGTGGAGGGAGCCTCAATACAAGTTTATGCGTCTCCCTGTTCAAAATAAGCATGGCATATATGTTGATGTGGAGGCTGCATGTTCTACTTTGGTCTTCAACAAAATGGTTTATGCGCCTAACAACACCTTTTTGACAGATATATGCAGTGGATAATGGTGTGACACGATCAGTGTGGGAGGAAATAGGAGGCCGGATATCAATTTTAGGACCAGAGCAATATGACCATATTGATTGGTCCATGTACAATTCTTTCTCTTAATATTGCAGCTTCACTTAAATTTGTTTTCTATTTATGGTTTTTGTTTTGGATAGTGATTATTACAGCTAGGAACTCTCTGTTTCTATTTGTTTTTTCAGCAAGTTAATTGGTATTGCTAATATACATGTATTTTTCTACAGTTTTGAAGCTGTTATTGTCGATTCACTTGAAGCCAAAGGGGCAGTTTCAAGGTGCCTGCGTTTGCTTACTTAATCCTTTAAGAAATCACTGAAGTTTATAATTTTGCTCTAGTGTTTCAGTGATTGTTCATTGCCTGGGTGGATTGTGCTGTGAATGCATGCATGTGGAATTAAACACAAACATCTACTCTGTTGGACATTTTGCAAACAAAATATGCCTTTGTCATAGTGGAATGCATTTGCTACACACATGACATTAGACACAATGTAACATTTGTATAAGTGTATAACAGATATGGGAGGAAATTAAATTTGAAGTGACCAACAAGATTGTTTGTATCGTTTTATCATCTTCATGAAATTTTATAAACATGAGACGTTGCACTTATCTGCAATATGCAGGAATTTAGATTAAGGTTTTAATCTAGATGTGGCTTTGTTCTTGGGTGTTGGAAACTTCAATATATGTACCGGGAATGGATTATAGTATTTTAGACATGAAGAGGAAGTTGAGTGTATTAGGAGCTCTCTTGGTCATTTTTGAAGTTATTTGTAAGTATATGATAAGAACTCTTTTGTGCAAACGTACTTGTGTTGTGAATACAGAGGTGATTCTGTGGATAATAAAAGTGATAGTTATATGGATAGAATTACCTAAAGTGCATGTTTAGAATTCTCTGTATCTGTATTTGCAAGTGTGAAGATCTGGATATCTGGTTGCCTTTGTTTGAGATGCTATGATCATTTACTTCTATATCTATGCAGCCTCACACAGGAGCCATTCCAGTCAATACCGCTTGTATGGATAATCCAAGAAGATACCCTTGCGAATCGTCTTCCATTGTATCAGGAAATGGGCTGGCAGCATTTGCTGTCTCATTGGAGAAGTATTTTTAACAGGGCTAATGTTGTTGTATTTCCAGACTTCACTTTGCCGGTAAAAATGCCACCTCTGTATGTAATTGCATCTCATTTCTTGCCAGTCATGTATAGAAAATCTTATGCTATTTTTTACAGCCCACTTCTAGCCAGCCTTGTATAGAAAATCTTATGCTGTTTTTCAATTTATATTCCTCTCTGTATCAGATGTTATATACTGTGCTTGACACTGGAAACTTCTTTGTGATTCCTGGATCACCAGTAGATGTGTGGGCTGCTGAAAGCTACAGTAAGACCCACGCTAAGCATCAGTTAAGGGTGGACCATGGATTCAGCAAAGATGATTTGGTGGTTCTAGTTGTTGGTAGTTCTTTCTTCTATGATGAGCTATCATGGGATTATGCTGTGGCAGTGCACACCCTAGGACCTCTACTAGCCAAATATGCAAGGACCAAAGATGCTGAAGGATCATTTAAATTAATTTTCTTAGGCGGTAATTCCACTGATGATAATGCTTTACAGGTAGTCAACTTCTCATTGGTTGTAGCTTATTACTTCTGTTGTGATGTTATGTTTATCTTCTTGTATCCCTGCTACTTGATATAGTGTTTTCATATATTAAGTGAAAACTTTTATAATGGTACACTTTTGACTAAGCTAGTCTTCTAATGTCTATTTGATCACTTGACTGCATAGGAATGGGGTTGACTAGAAGAATGACCAGGGAAATATATACATGATCTGACCTTGATATTTCATCAAGTTTTCTTTTTGTGTCTTATTTTAAACAATGCTATCAAAGTATTGTCAATGTATTTATTTTAATACTCCATGCAACTAAATTGATTTTCTTGTTCAATACTTCCTTTTTGGCCACTTATATTATGTGTGGTCACTACTTCAGAAGAGCCTTTTCTTTCCTAATAATTGGAACATACCAGTTGATAGTTCTTGCTGTTTAGTATCTTCTCAAAGGAGAGACTTTTGTTTCTTTTGGGAAGAAACAACAGTGAGAGATGGGGTGATGTTTGTTTTTAAAATTTAATATCATGCTCTGTTCAATTTTATGCCTTGCTTAAGCTAGAGTTTTTTTTTGTTCTTTTCATGTAGGAAGTTGTTTCTGGTCTGGGACTTCATCATGGCTCTGTGTGGCATTATGGCCTGCATGGTGATGTCAACAGTGTGTTATTAATGGCAGATGTTGTTCTTTATGGTTCTTCCCAAAATGAACAGGGTTTTCCTCCTTTACTTATCCGAGCCATGACCTTTGGAACCCCTGTCATTGCACCCGATATTCCTATCTTGAAAAAATACGTGAGTGTATTCAAGTTTTTGTGGACTTGATTCCTTCTTTGGTAAATTATGTGTAGCACCTATCTCCATTTGTTTCTTCATTTGAAGAGATTGACAAATAAATTTCTTAAAATAACAGGTTGATGATGGAGCCCATGGGATATTGTTCTCAAAATATAGCCCTGAAGCATTGACAAGGGCTCTCTCTCTTTTGATATCAAATGGAAAACTTTCTAAATTTGCTCAAACTCTTGCTTTCTCTGGAAGACTGCTTGCTAAGAACATGCTTGCATCAGAATGTATAATTGGTTATGCAAGGCTTTTGGAGAATTTGATTAGTTTTCCATCAGATACCTTGTTGCCTGGTCCTGTGTCTAACCTTCAACGGAGGGAATGGGAATGGAACTTGTTCAGCAAGGAACTAGAACAGGAAATTGATGATTTGTTAAGCATGGCTGAGGGCGATTTTTCTTTCAGAGAAACCAGTGCTGTTTATTCCCTTGAGAAAGAATGGAGCAATCATGTTAATTCAACTAGCATCTCTGGGAATGGAACTGAAATTCTAGTACCAGATATCCCAACAGAATCAGATTGGGATGTTTTGAGTGAAATAGAAAGCTTTGAAGAATATGAGAGGGTGGAAACAGAGGAGGTATGCTATTCCTTTTGAGGGCCATGCCTCACACAACATTTACTTTTTCATTGCTCCAGTTGTCTTAGTTATTTTTCAGTCTTCATGTTGTGAAATTTTCTTCAAAAGACAGCTGAAATGGAGAATTATTTCCTATTTAGCTTCAAGAAAGAATGGATAAGAGTCATGGTCCGTGGGATGAGATTTATCGTGATGCTCGAAAATCTGAAAAGCTAAAGTTTGAAGCAAATGAGAGGGATGAAGGGGAGCTAGAAAGGACTGGCCAGCCAGTATGCATTTATGAGATATATGATGGAGCTGGGGCCTGGCCATTTTTGAATCATGGATCTTTATACCGTGGCTTAAGTCTTGTAAGTTTCTTCCAGCCATATCTGGAACTTATATTTTTTGGTATTTATAAAGAAATTATATTTCTTTTTAGTACTTACAACATTTCTTTCTTTCTTTCCTTTTTTTTTGGTTGCTTTCTAGGATATTTGCTTTCTTTTCTTGTTTTTTTTTTTTTTTAAAAAAAATAAATTGGCGTGCACACACACATGCCATTTTCTGGAGATAATAGTTAGGGCATTTGAGCTTTCTGCAACTGGTTTTGTTGCTTCCTGAAATGACAAATGATTAAATATTGGTAACAGAACTGTATGTTGCATCCGCATTCGAGCCATAATTTCTCTTTTGTTTTTTGTCCTATAACATTCAATTAATGGTTCTTTACTAAGATTTGAACTGTATATTGCTTTGTTTGGAGATGCTGTGATGTCCAAGTGTTTTATTCCAATATAAAGAAACCTTATAATTGGTGTTTGAATTTTTTAAGATATGCTCCTGTATGAGCAGTCATGCTTTAAGTAGTTTTGATTTCTTAATCATGCTACATTTATCTCTTAGTCTACAAAAGCGCGGAGGTCAAGATCTGATGATGTGGATGCAGTTGCCCGGCTTCCCCTCCTGAACGACAGTTACTATCAGAATATATTATGTGATATAGGAGGAATGTTTTCTATTGCAAACAGGGTGGATGACATTCACAAGAGACCTTGGATTGGGTTTCAATCATGGCATGCTGCTGGTAGGAAGGTATCTTTTATGCCAGTGATATTATAGTTTAAACTTTCAAAATTGCAGGATTAGATACATCAAATTTAAGGTCATTATTTTTCCAAGTTGCAATCAGCTTCTTGGAAAAATTGCAGAATTTGATATTCGCACAAACCAGTTAGCATATTTCTGGTGAAACTGACATTCTCTGTTTAAAATAATTTATTTTCAGAAGTGCAATTATTGACTGTTCCCTTTCTTGATTCAGGTTTCATTAACATTTAAAGCTGAACAAGTTCTAGAAGAAAAGGTGCAAGAAGAAAATAAAGATGTAATGTACTACTGGGCTCGCCTAGATATGGATGGTGGAGTTACAGGAAGCAACGATGAACTCACTTTCTGGTCCATGTGTGACATCTTAAATGGAGGACACTGCAGGTATCTTTGCTTCAAGTAGGGGGTGTTCATGGTCAGGTCATTTTGCGCAATGTTTAAAAATGTCAGATTGTCCATCTATCCTGTGGTATCTGTGGGTCCCTTATTACACATACCATACAAATTTTGCTATTCTTTTCATTCTTCTGTCTTTAGCTGAACAAATCTGTTATTTTTTAGCCAAATAAATGGGAAAACTGTTTTTGGATGCCACTGGCATTTGCTCTTATACTACTGCTGAATCACTTGTGGAAAAGGCAGGTTTGACCATCTTCAGTTTAGCTTTAAACAGGGCCAAAAAGAAGATGGGTAAAGGCTAATCGTACATGCCCCATTGTAATTGCACTCTGTAGATTGTTATTACACAGATGTGAGCATTTGCCTTTTCAAAGCCAGAATTTTAACTTCTGGCTTTTGAATGCATGCAGAATTGCTTTTGAAGATGCCTTCCGCCATATGTATGGCTTGCCATCAAATCTTGAAGTTCTTCCTCCGATGCCAGAAGATGGAGGTCACTGGTCTGCCCTGCATAGCTGGGTCATGCCAACCCCTTCCTTTCTGGAGTTCATTATGTTTTCACGGTAATTTACGAAGGATGCTATTTTTCGCCCAAGCCAGTTTCCAGTTACATAGATGAAATGTTATGTCCGAGGCATTATTGGTAGTTGCAAGTCCATCAATAGTTAATGTTTTGTAAAATCAAATTGCAGAATGTTTGTTGATTCTCTTGATGCTCTGCAATCCAACTCTAGCCAAATGACCAAGTGTCTGTTGAGTTCCTCGGAGCTACAGGTAAGATACATAGATACTAGACTGCCTGCTTCATATGTTTAGGAGAGATTATAGTACTACCATTAATGAATATATTTATCTAATGGTATGCAGGAAAAGCATTGTTATTGTCGAATATTGGAAGTCCTTGTTAATGTTTGGGCTTATCATAGTGCACGAAGGATGGTTTACATAGATCCACACACTGGTTCTGTAGAAGAGCAGCACCCTGTTGAGCAAAGAAAGGGAATAATGTGGGAAAAGTACTTTAAGCTTATGGTGTTGAAGAGCATGGACGAAGATCTTGCTGAGGCTGCAGATGATGGAGATCATCCAAGGGAGAGGTGGCTGTGGCCACTAACAGGAGAAGTGCATTGGCAAGGGATTTATGAAAGGGAGAGGGAAGAAAAATATAGAGTAAAAATGGACAAGAAGCGGAAAACAAAAGAGAAACTATTTGAAAGATTGAAGTCTGGATACAAACAGAAACCACTTAGGAAATATAGGAAGTTGAGATTCTGAAACTCTCAAGGGCTAATTCTGACTATGCTTGACTCCCAAGTCCTAATATGGCTGCTGAATATATTCTTCTCAACTTCAGAGATGGACAGGGATCTTGCGGAGAAGATGAGAAGCTTCATTTTTTTGTCTTTTTGTAACAGCTTCAGCACAGATTTTGCTCGTCTTTTCATTTTCACCAAACACACACTCATGGGGCAAAGGGGACAAGAAAACTGGCTTCCCTTTGACTTCAGCTCACAACTCGGGGCATGTTTGCACGAAACTCCGACTGGCCCCGACTATACCAGGATTTTGAGCAGTACCACGCATGAGTTGAAATTCTTTTTAACCATTCAAATTACTTATAGTCGAGGGACTGAACCACATAATTCGTTTATCATTGCATATTCTTTTGGTAATGTAGATGCAATTTTGTTACAATTTTGTTACAAAGAAAGACTAACTTGTTTTGTTTCCTGTTCTGACTTTCATTTTCGCTTCTTCGGAGGAACTGCAGATGACCAAATCGTTGCTTGTACTGAAACTAACCTTCGCTTTGCTAGAGAGGAACTGCGTCTAAGTTTTGGAGTCGATCTTGCCATATGAAGCGTTTGTTCGCAGCTTGGTTGAATAAGAAAACGAAGTATGCCCCATAAATAGATTGGATAATTTGTCCTCTAATACACTCATCTTATATTTCCTATTGACTTGAGATTCCATTCGCATGTGACTTTTGCAACTTTTAACCTTTACTCATAAAAAAGTTTTTAAATATGTTGAATCAACTTTTACTTAAATTAAAAAAAAATTACTATATATTTTAATCAAAATCTTACTTCAATCAGAAGTTCAATTTTTTTATTTTTTAATCTTAGTGCATCTTTCTTCTCTTAAAAAAATTACATAAAATCTATTTTTATCAAACAAACTTTTAATTTAACTTATTTTCATCATAATTTATTTATAAAAACAACTCTTAAATTATGATTGAAAACAAAAGATTACTTTCTAAAAATAATACCAGAACATATATTCAAAAACTCCGGTTTATGGACCATTTGCCACCTTAAACCTCCTTTCTCTGCTTTTTTTTTTTTTTTTGAATTTGAACCTACAATCCATGTTAAAGCAGAAGTCTCTTAGCAAAATCCGACGGTACTAATTGAGCCAATCGGGCCGGCTGCTCCCATGAACTCTCATGGCCCTTCTGTAAATCTAAAAAAAAAAATTGCGAAGGCGGACCCGACCCAGTTCAGTAAATTATTTCATCATCACCCTAAAAAACGAGAAAATTACAAATACCTCCCGCCCTCACCTGGGACCAATGGTCGGACCTGTTAATGGTATTTTTTAGGGTTTAAATGACTCCAAAACCCAAACCCAACCCTCTCTCTCCGTTTCTCTGTCTGTCTCTCCCGCTCTCGGATATAGTAGGTAACCTCACTCTGTCTTTCCCTCTCAAACACTCCATATCTTTCTTCTATACTTCAATTCTGTCAATCATTTCTTTATTTTTATTCTCCCTTCTAGTGTAAATGTACTAGCTTTAGCTGAAATGCAACCACGTACTTGTTTGATTTTTGTTTGTGGGTCATTTTGAGTTACACATGATTGATCTTTTTTTTAAATGGGGTTTGTTTGGTAGTGAGAAATATGGTTAGATGTTGGAGAATTACCTTTTTCCTGTTTGGTTTCTGAGAAAACCAAGGAAATTGAGCAAAACTAGAGTGCAAAATTGTTGAATTTTTAGTATGTGGGCATTGAAAGTAACTGGAACTGATGATGCGTTCTCAAGTTCCTAGTTTGATGTTCTAACACGACACCGGCTTGCAACTTTGTATATGATAGGATGGGGTCATGGCTGTCTGATTATTTGATACGTTTTGTCTATGAAAATTTATGTCTTTACTGTGAAATTATTTGTCTTTTTGATACTCTGAATTTGGCTGTGTATCATGTAGGTTTTGTATGCTAAAGGGTGGTGGGTTTTTTCCCATCATGCATGCTGTAAAGGGTGTCTGGGTTGGCCAAACATTTGCTTTAGCCAAGTGCAATGATTCTGGAGGGAAGAAGTCTCGGATTCGGAGGTCGAAGGAGGAGAGGAAGGGAATGGTGGAGTCCTTTATAAAGACGTAATATGATGGTTCCCCTTCAATGAAGCGTAACTGTTTTATTCTTTTGGTCTGAAGATGATTACTAAAATTATTGGAATCATTAGTTTGCCCTATCTGTTCCCGATGAATGCTATGAAATTGCTTCTCTTGGATGTCGTTCGCTAAAACTGAAAGACCGAGTGCTTGCTGAGATGCACATGCACTCACATGCTCATGGACACACACGTATGCACTGAATAAGTAACTTCCAAGAGCAGCAGTCTATGACATGGTAGATGGGCTATTTCTTGTTTTTCCTGGAAGTTTGATTTATTGTTGGTAATAGGTTCATATAGTATTTTCCAAACCAAACGATAGCGATTAGCTTCTTGATAACACAATGATGACCCGGTCTAAATAGAAAATTGTTGTTTATATTAACCTTTTAATAGTTATCTTTCTTTTTTTAATTCTCATTGCAAAGTTCTTGGAGAAGTAGATTTGGGCATCCATTCATTTGGAAGACCTGCTTTCAGGTACCAGAATTTAAACAATGGGAATTTTCCATCTCTTAATCTCACACACAAGGAAGTTGGTGGGTCGTTTTATACTGTACGGGAGATTGTTCGGGAGATAATCCAAGAAAATAGAGTGCTGGGTCCTGGTAACTTGTCACCGGAAGAGCAGCATAATGATCAATTTGTGGAGCAGTACCCATTGGGTACAATTTCCACAGAACCTCAAGCTTCTCTATCCACATCTCCAAATGGAAGTCCTGTACCAGATCAGCATGATGAGGGCTCAAGTGAAGAGCATTTAATTTCTGAGCTTCAGGTTGAACCTGAACAGCAGGGATTCGATAATGGGAGCCATGTAATTGTTAAGAATGAAGAAGCCGATAAACCAGAAGTTGTAGAGGTTCAAGAAACTGAACCTCTGGAAATAGAGAAAAGAATGGAAGAAGTGGCAGCATCTGATTCTAAAGTAACTCAAATGGCAGATGTAATGGTAGAGACATTTCCATTGCCGCCTGTTACCAAGCCAGCTGGAAACTTGAATGGAAATTGCAGTAATTTAAGGGAGATAAATGGGACTTGTGAAGAGAAAAATGTTGAAAAGGTGCTCTTGGAACCAGAACATGACCCAGGAAATGGCATTTCTTTGCCTGACAGAATAACTTCCTTGAATGATAGCAGTTTGGCAGATGATAAAGAAGTGGAAAAGTCAGCAGTTCAATTGTTGGAACAAAGCTCTGATTTGGTGCGTGAACAAGAAGTGGAAAACTTTGCAGATCTGGCAATGGCAAGTTCGCATGCATCTGTCACCAAAGGAAGCATTTTGCAGGATGCTGAGGCTGACATGGATGTGAAGTTGAAGTCACCACATGATGACAAGACAATTGCTGAGACTAAGGTGAGTTTTTTTCAATACCACGTATAATTATGTGGCCACTTTCTGCTGGAGGTGTGCACAGCAGAAAACATAAACCACTAGCCCGCCTTCTTTTATTTTATTTCCCTTCCCTTTCCTTTCCTTTCTGGGTTTTCTTTTTCAAGATTCTTTCAACTTGCATGGTGTGGTCGGCTGCTAAAAGGCATTTATGATCTAGCAAGCTGCAACTGCTTTGCTATTATTTCTTCCCTTCCAGTGTATTAATTTAATTCATGTTCTTGGTTTAATGCAAGGTGGAGCAAGATATATATATTCATGTAAAAGCTAATTCCCTTAATATGCAAGATGATATTTTTACTTGGAGGAATGCACTGTACACAGATAGGGTAGCAACTATAAGCATAATAATTTGCCAATCGAAAATGTGGGGGAGAAGTTGAGCATGAAGCTATTAATGGCTCTCTTTTTTTCAGGTTGCTAGTGCTCAAAATGCCATGCAAACCAAATCTTTGGATGGCAATGACGTCACTGTTAGTATCTGTCCGTCAATAGCCAAAGAAATTGAGACAAAAGATAAAGTTGCAGTTCTACATAGTCGTGCCTCTCAGAAAGGAAGCAGTCCAACACTAAACAGAATTAATCTGTAAGTATAAGTCATGACCATACCTTTAAACTCATTGCTTTGATTTGCCATCCGCTCTACGTCCTTCACTGGAGTATTTCTAGATGTTGGTGTATTGATTTATCTTTTGCTTTGTTTCCATGAGCAGTGAATCGTGGGGAGCGGCATCCAAGAGTCAAACAGAACCAGAAACTAACCCGCTTTGGGCCATTTTTAAATCGTTCTTGGCTGCCTTTGTGAAATTTTGGTCAGAATAAATCCTTTAGTAGCGTAGCTATATTCTGTCTACAGTTTCTGCAGGGTGGATTTATACTTTACCTGTCACGCCAGTGCATCTAGTTTTCCTGTCTATATCAAGAGTGATTGTCACTGCTTGTTTTCTTCCCCTTCATATTTTTTTTTCCCTTCACCCACTTCACTAGACCATTATGATCATAAAAGCTTAGTGCAATGGTTGGCATCCCACTTATGGGTTACTTGAAGAGATGTGGTGGTTGAAATTTCGTTGGTAAAATAGTGGCAACACCCATTAACCTCTGAGAGAAACCGTGTCATCTTTATGCTAGGTTGATATTTATAGTTTTTAGCTGGAGTGATACAAGATTCGTGTTAGTATCTCGAGACAGAAAAGAAGAGATAAGGATAAAGGGGATATGATCGGTAGAGAGGACATGCTTTTTTGTATTTTTTGTTTTGAGAATATAAAAACTCACTTCAAATTGTTTCATTAACCAAACATAAACATATTTCTGCTTTCTATATATTTCTCACAATTTTAGAAATGAACGATATCTTACTATTGAATTATAAATTGTGCTTGAAACCTTGATAAAACAGTTGTCTTTGCAACTTCAGTGGGCCTTCACAGCGTTGTTTTGAAGGCCTGGGCCTGTGCATAAATCTCCAAGGGCCGCCCATAAGATCATATCGTACAAATCGATTGTTATCTCGAATTTTTACATGGAAGCAATAAGCATAAAATAATAATAATAAATAAATATTGTTATTATAAAATACTTTACATGTCAAATATTTTTCAATGTTTGACTTGAAAAATATTTTTATATGCAAATAATTTTCAATGGTAAAGGTAATGAAATGATAGAGATGATAATAAAAAAGAAGATGATGGTAAGAAAATGATCGTGAGAAAAAAGGGGTCATATGATAACAGTGGTAGAAGAGTTGGTAGTAACACATGGCAGTAATGGCGAGATAATTATGGTCATGGTGAAAAAAAAGATGGTGATAGCTAAAATAATTAGATAATATTGTAATTAGATTAATATTTGTAAAATATTTTTATAAAATTTTATGAGTTAAAAACATTCCTTAACAGATAAACTAATTGAAAGTTGACTATAAAATATTTTTTATTAATTAATTTTGATGTAAAATATTGTTATTATTTCAAACAATTGTAGGGCATATTTTATTTTATTTTGCAAATCTCATCTAGTCACAATTTTTTCAGATTCTCTAGTCTCTAACGCCTAATCAGGGTTCGCAAAACTGGATTAAAGGATTAAGACTAAAGCAATTTAAACTAAGAAGATTATTAAAATAAAAAATTGAAAATAAAGAAATTATGTTGAATTGATCTCAAAAAAGCAAAATCAATTTTTCATCTCCCCGCCACGGCTCCACCCTTAGCACTGCCGCAAGACCACCCTACCTTTCATAAAACCATCGTGGCCATAATCCAATTGTAGTCCAACCACCATGTATTTAAAATCCACGATCCCTATCACGAAATATAGCCAAATCCAGCACACAGAATATATCAACTTGCCACCTTCGTAACAGCACCAGTCACCACCACAACGCTCTTCCTCTCTTCAGAATTATCCATCTCTACCGCACCTTCAACCATCACAAGACTCTCTCCTTTCAAAGCCTTCTTTCTCTGCTTAACCTCTCTAGCTAGTCACCAAGTTATCTTAAATAAAATTTGGTGAAATCTATCTTCTTAATCAGGTCAGGTCAGGTCGTGTAGTGTTGTAATAATTAATTAAAAGATCCACATTGCTTTGAGTTTTAGACCCATCACAAGACGTGGAGCATGAACGTGTAATTAATTCTAAACAAAATGCATCCACTTTTAGGGCAGCGTAGATAAAAATCAAAAGGAGAGGGGAGAAACACAAATAAAAAGTGGGATATTTCTGTATCATATATTACATATATAGCAGCAAGAATCATCCACTTCTTGGTTTCTTTGGAAAAGATTAAAATATATAAAAATAGTAAAGATAGATAATATGTTTTATTATACTTTATTTTTAATAAAATAAAAATACTTGTTTCAAAACTTTCCCAAGACAAATTTATTTTATATTATATCTATGTACCTCTTTAATTCCTAGTACACGTACAACTAGGTCCCGTCTCGTCTCGTCTTCCATATGAGAACAAAAGTAGGAAACTATATAATATACACGAACACACTGTGTATTCTGAAGGCTCAATAATTTCTTGAGATTCATGGGGCCTTGCTCGTTTATTTAGGCAGAAGAATCCATCACCATGCACCAAATCCCATCATAGGATTGTTAAGCAAGTCTATTTGGGTTAACACATGAGTTGTTTATATATATGTTTAGAAGAATATATATATATAAACAGTTTATATACATATAAACTAAAATAATCTGTTTTCTGAATAATCGATTATAAGAATACGTACACCACTAAATCAGCATAATTTATATATTTAGAAGAATAAGTTTTTTAAAACATCAATTTCATTATTCAAGCTTAAAAAATCAAGTGAGAAAAAAGAAAAGAAAAACCTCCATTACCACCTACCTAAATACATGCATAAGCACACAGTTGATCGATCGGGAGGCCCTAGATTTTATGAGGTTTCAATACCTCGTGCGTACTGCATCACAAAATTGAATACCCAGAACCAACCTTAATTAAGTCCGTAATACATGTCCACCAACTTATGTGTAATGTGTCTATATATACATAAATATATCGTCTCCACCCATATGTGTTTTGTTTTATAAGCAAAGGTCATAAAGTCTATGAAAGGTACAAACCACAGCCCATAAGAACACGGGCAAACAATCACATTATATATACCTCAAAAAGACCAAGAAAAAGAAAACATAAACCTCGGCTCTAGTGATCGAGAACTAATAAAGATCTATCTCATGTCCAATTCTATTTCTTATTAATTATCAACAATTCACTTCTTTAAATTATTAACTTTAAATCCCTCGTAAATTAATAAAATTAAAATATCAGCCCCCGAGCTTAAAAAAAACCAGAAAACTGAAAATTTACGGAAAAGTGGATTTTACTGTCTGGTAGGTGTACAGACGCTGTAGAGATTTCATGTCCATTCACTGTCAAGCTAAATGCGTCTAGTCCTGTCCGACCTATAAACGAGTAAATGCTTCGTGAATCAAACAAATGCTTTTACTTTCGATTTCCTGACAAAACTTTCAAAATTAGTTTGTTCTTCCTTAATTACGTAAGTGCATTTCCTGTCAACTGATTTCAATCTACTCTCTGGACTGTCCCTTCTAAACTTATTGTGTCTAAGAAAACACATTTTGTCTTGAAGTCGGCATCACTGTTTTTAATCCGGCCTGGTTTGCAAGTCGATACTGGACCCGATTGATTTAATCCTAACCAAGCTGAGTGTAATAAAAAATTAACTTAAAGTTGATTCAGTGAGGGGTTAACATGATCATAATCTTATTGACATTTCAAACACAAAAAAAAAATATCAAAATAATACTGTTTCAATTAACTTACTTTATTTATAACTCAAGTCCTATGTCATGTTAATTCTCGGGCTAGATTTAATACATTACATGTATTATAAAGTTTACAACATCACCATGCAATTTTCTTTTTAATTAATCATGGTGTTCTTGGATAAGCAATTTTTCCACATTGATATACTATATTTCTCTTTTCGGTCGAGTCTTGGACACACTTTACACTAGGACAAATATATTTATATAAAAAAATATTTTTCATAATTTTATTTAAATTTAAAAATATATTTATTTGTCTGTTTTTTTTTAAATAGATCTAAAAAAATAACTAGTTATTAGATGTAACTAGTTAAGCACTATAAAATATTTCATTAATTAGCAAACGTTTTCACCCAACTACCAAGTTTATTGTTTTTTGATAAATATGTCCCCACAGTAAGGGTGGGGGGGAGTAATTGTTGTCGAGAAATTTGATTTAGAGTTACATCTCTTTAAAGCCACCGTTGGAACATCGCTGTGTTCACTAAAGACTTTCTGGAGGTTAGGAGATATCCATCCGTGAATGGTTGGTGTTTTTCAATCATCTTCAAGGTCTTGTTATTAAATATTAGCCTCTATCAATATATATCTTTTGTTTTTAGTTAATTAATTCTTACATCTTGGCAACAACTTGGTCGACGGAGGAGGTGGCGGATCTTTCTTCACTGCAATTTGATCTTCGAAATTCATTGTAAAGGGCTTCCATTCTGATCACACTTATCTTTTTTTAAAATAAAAAAAAATGGTTGGAATTCGTTGAACTATTAAAAATATGTGTGTAACATGACGTGCAGTCATTTAAAACTCTCGAGCACGTATTTCTACAATAACATAAAAAAACGACAGTATCTTGATGATTTTAGATCAAATTAACAGCCACGATGAGATGTCGTGGGTAATTTGCTTAAAATATGATTAAAAGGGTTAATTTTTAATTTTACATGTTGGTTTTTTTAATGTGAAATTATATATATATATATATATATATTAGTTTTTAATTTATTTATTCTATATGATCAGATTGATGGTATTATATAAAGGTTTTTATATATAATTTGGATAGCCCTCTCTATAAAAAAAGAAAATGAAAACAGAATTCAAGTCCTGTGTGTAGCGAATTACTGATTAAATTAACTAATATTTATTTGTCCCCAGACAAATTAAAAAGTGCTAAAATATTTTGGTTAAAGACACTATTGCATGATATCCCTCTTCCGTGAATATTCTTTTCTTCTCTTCTCCTTTTCTTTATTAATTTTGATAGAAAATCCAATCAACAATTAAAGGTTCTTAATTAGGGCCACGTGAACCAAAGCAAGATTGCAATCGGACAGCTGCAGCATGGCCCGTTTCGAGCGAGCAGGCAATCAACAACTCGATCTGTATTTGTTCATTACTGTTTTTTTAACCGATCGATCCCTCTGTTTTTCCTTCTTCTAATTAATTATACTGGCATCATATGTTAATCAGTCTCGGCTTAGCAGTGATGGTAATTAATGGGTTTGTTTTAAAAATATATATTATGATCGTGTTTTTTTTTAAATATGAATAATGTATAATTTGAAATCCGATCAAAAAATATATATATTAATCTTTTTTTTTGGTTTTTATAGAGAGATATAATTAAATCAGTACTGTCTTTAAAAAAGTGGAAATTAAAGACTAATATATACTGTAGTAAAAAACAAATCGCCTATGGTACCCTTTAAGGCAGTCGAGAACACTAATTAATTAACCGGTTAATTCCTCCCTGTTTGACTCCTCTCTTTACTGACTCCTCTGTTTCCTCTATAACCAGTTAACTAAACCCACATTAGGACAAGGCTTATTAAGAACTCTTCTTCAAAAGGGGTGGTTACGAAATTATGAAAAAGAAAAAGAAAACGGAAAGAAAGAAAAGCTTAAATTTCTTAAGCAACACTTGACACAAGGAATAAAGTAGCTGTTATTAACTGATCGGTAAGATTTGGAGTGTTGTTGTCTTCAGAACTTGCAAAAAAGGAGCCTCCAGCATCGATCGTCGACCTTGCCTGTAGAGATATGTGCACTCAATAATGGTAAAATGATTGCACGTTTACCGATAATCATCTTGTTAAGCAGCTCGAATCCCATTAATTAGCATGAATTCACTGTAAGACAGCGTTGCAATAGGGGGGGTCAACAAGCGAGGATTCAATAAAAAAAACCACAATACTTGGAGATCATTTTCTGGGTGCTTTTTATATTTTCTCAGGAGTAAGATAATAATGCAGGGACGGCGCCATGTGAGATCAATATCTTTCAGGGTAATTAATTGGGGTGGTCATGCATGAGAACCCAGTCTGAAGAAAAGATCAGAATTCTAGCAAGATATTACATAAATTAACAAATAATATATATTAATCAGGTCAAACTCAAGTAACATGTTTCCTTCGAAAAGACTTGTGGACACAACCTTTTGAAGACTTGGGGGTTAGCTAGCTAGGCAGCGGTGAAAACCAAGAGCGAGCGAGGGAGACACTTCACGTGGAAAGATTCATTGTATAATGGGGTTTGGTATTTGTTAAACCCAATCCAATCTTCCCCATTTTTTATACCAGATAAGATCTAGGTGGATGGTTGTATATATTCAAGACTCTAACATGGAATCCTATGCTTCCAATATTGCAATGCGAGAGAGGACCGAGAGGAATAGAAATACAGGGAGAGCTCGGCAGGCCATGTTCTTGATTACGCACGCACCTTTACTGAAAGTGAAAGACATAGGAACATTCTGCTGTGACTGGTTTGTCTTGGAAATTATTAAGAAATACTAAACATGATCAAGCCATTGATGACATCTATCTACGTACCTTACATGTACTAATTAATAGATGCTAATTAATGTTCTTATAATTAGATATATAATCCAATATTGTATTTTTTTTCTTTTTGTTATTTCTATTTTTTTTCTTCTCGAGTGGTATATATGTATTACCATCATCTTTCATACATTAAAACTAATTAAATTAATATTGATATTATAATTAAATTAATGGGATCTAAAGTTAATTGACAAAGATAAAAGTTCCCATGTATAAGTCTCATAATCTCAATATAAATAGGTCCATTTTAAAAATAGATTAAAAAAATAATTTTGATGTATGAAAACTCAATAAGATAAGACCAAATTAAAAAATATATATATACACATCTATGATTATGTTCATATTTCAGCGACTGTGTTCACGTCCTCTTAAGCGCGCGTGGAGTGGTTCGAGAGCAGCGTAGTTAACAACCTTTTGCTTCCAACGTAAATGTCACGTTCCACATGTCATTCAAGAAAAGTAGAAGAAGGCAATGCATATCGTCAAAGAGGGAAGTTATTCTCTGTTTCTAATCTTAACAAACCAGCCCGCCAGCAGTGACACGTGTCCCGCTAAGAAATCTTAGATTTTTATTACAGCAATCTACATCCATGCTTAGCTAAACCAATCAAAATTGCAGCAACATCCCATGTATTTTGGTTCCCATTAATTTGTCGTCATTAATTCAATCATTGACTGTTATTTTAACAAAAATAAAAATAAAAATTAACTGCCTGATGGAAGAAACTATCAAATTAAATATCTATAATTAATAAAACAAATTAAGTAAAGTAAAAAAGGTCAATTCCTGGCTTAATTATGAAAAAGAAGAAATATATATGATGAGAAATTCATTGGTGTACTGAATAATGGATATGTCAAAATGGAAATCATTAACTTGATAATGCAAACCAGAGAAAATTTTTAATTATCGCACTCAACCATATCTAATTACTTTTTCATGATAAATTAAAAAAAATCACCTTTTATTTTTATGGATTTATCTAATATCTAGCATTCTAGCTCACAAGAAGCTCAAGCAATTCAGCTGAGTTCTTCACTGTTAATTTTTTTTTTGTCGTTTTCCTTTAATATTTTTTTCTAAGGTAAACAATCAATCCTGTGTGGATAATATTCATCGAAAATTAAGAAGAGAAAAACTTCGAATTGATATATAGCTCACTGGGATGTATAAAATCGGTAAATTTTATTTATTAATATTAATTGATAATGAATCGGTAAATTTTATTTAAAAATGTTTTTTTTTAAGAGAAGCATATATTCTCGAATCTGCAATATTCCAGATCAGTAGTATGTCCTCCATGCCAAAGACTGATATGGAATAGTTATGAAAAGCTGGCCTAATTATTATTATTTTTTTTTTACCGAAAATATATCATCGATCATCCATGACAGGGCTACTAAGATAGCTATGGAAAGCTCTTGATTTATATATTTTTTTCTCAAGTATGATAAGCACAGATTAATTAAAAATGATATGGTAAACACTAAATTGTAATTAAAGTCTTGATTATTATTATTATTATTATTATTGTTCTAAGAGAGATGAACTCTATGATCTGTATACATGTAGCTGGTTTAGATCAAGAAAAAACAACTCATCAACAGCATCGATGCTTGTAGATGGAAAGGTAGTCGATCTGTAGAAAGATTCTGTGACCAGTCAGATACATCAGCTTAAGCTTTTGCTAGCTATATATCTCAGTTTTAACGTCCATGTCATTTTCCCTGCAAGATATATATAGAATACAAAAGAATAGAACTATTGAAAAGAATCCAACGACCCTGCCTCTCTCTCTCTCTCTCTCTCTCTCTCTCTCTCGCGGCTCTCTGTCTGGGGGGG